>Ga0208320_1000001_pt1 | contig 71134 bp, 99 predicted proteins | sample EasRivMeERMZT299_FD_187531 | JGI IMG/M metagenome (GOLD analysis project Ga0208320, IMG submission 187531) | Soil microbial communities from meander-bound floodplain in the East River, Colorado, USA - East River MetaG ERMZT299 (SPAdes) (version 2) | ecosystem: Environmental > Terrestrial > Soil...
GGTGTTTAAGCAGGTGATGTGGCGGGCCTGAATGCGACCCACCCGATTTACGGCCTGCGCTGCCTTATAAGCATTGCCCGCGTGATCAGCTTGACACAAGAATGCAACCCTCACGAGTTGACCGCCTCCAACAACTTTTCACTTACGTAATCCACCTCGTCGGTGGTTAGGGACGCCGACGACGGCAAATAAAACCCACACTCCATTAACCACTCAGAACGCGGGTAACGCTGGCCCTTGAACCGGTCGTAGTGCACAGGCTGTAGATGCATGGGGACAAAGAAGTTTCGAGTTTCAATTCCGGCCATCGCCAAATCACGGCGCACCCTATTCTTAATCCCACGGCTCACCAAAACACCAAACATCCAACACACCGGACGAGTGATCGATGGAAAGTTGTAGTAACGACCACAATCAACCGCGCGAACACCGCGCAGATTCTGCAGATAGCGCTCCTGCACCAGCCTGCGTCTGCCGATCAGATCGTCCCACCTCGCCACCTGTGCACGACCCAGCGCCGCCTGTAGAGCCGTTAGGCGATAATTGTACCCAAGAAACCGGTGGCAGAAATGGCGCTCAGGAGAAAACGCGTGGTTCATCAACGTCCGGACCCGCTCGGCCAACTCCGGCTCATTGGTGGTGATCATACCGCCCTCGCCCGTTGTAATCAGCTTATTGGCGTAGGAGGAGAATGCGCCGATATCTCCAATAGACCCGGTTACTTTGCCATCGTACTTGGCGCCATGGCTTTCGGCCACGTCCTCAATGACCCACAGACCGTGCTGCTTGGCCACGTGGTTGACGGCCAACATGTTGCAGGGCATGCCGTAGATGTGGACAACAACAATAGCCCGGGTGCGATCCGTTACCGCTGCCTGCAGTTGGCTAACATCGAGGTTAAAGCTGGCGTCGGCGTCCAGCAGAACAGGAGTTGCTCCACAGTAGAGCACCGCATTAAGGGTAGCCACCATGGTGAAAGTGGGCAAGATCACCTCATCGCCCGGCCCAATACCAAGGGCGGCGATGGCTAGATGCAGGGCCGCCGTTCCGCTAGTACAGGAAACGGCGTGCCGCACGCCGATCTTCTCTGCAAACTCGGTCTCGAACTGCCGGACGGCCGGGCCCAAGGAAGACACCCACCCCGAATCTATTACCCGCTGCATGTACCTCCGCTCCAAAGATCCAATGACCGGTTCGCACACCGAGATCTTAGAATGGGTCTTGGTGCAAATGGGCGGCTCAGACTCAGGAAAGATCAAGCCCATCTCCGATTCAAAGGCCATCGAAGCGGGTTCGGGTATCGGCCTTTTCAGCATGCAATGGTCTCCAGCTTAGTGAGTATCTTTTGGGCAACCACGGATGGTGCCAAGTTTGCCGCCACCCACGCGCTCCCAAGGGTGGCCTGCTCCACAGCCGATCCGTAGTCTTTGTACACACCCAAAATGGCCTCTCCCATCGCGCGCCAATCGCCCGGCTCTACATAGATGGAATAGCCCCCCTCAATGGCCCGCTGGGCGGGGTAGTCGAAGATGATGGAGGGCTTCCTGCAGTACAAGGCTTCAGCCGACGGGATGCACGGAGCCTCTGCCCACATCTGGGTAAAGATATGCAACTTGCATCGGCGCAGCAGGGAAGCCTTGACCCGATCAGACGCAAGGGGTATGAACTGAAAATCTGGAGTACCGGTGCCTGCCTCATGAAAACCAAGCTCACGCGCAAGATTATGTAGGGTCTGGTGGTGGTCATCCTGCGTAACCAGAACGATGCTCTTTTTCGCGTAGGCGCACGCGCGCAGCGCCAAATCAACCCTCTTAAAGTCGGTATGGCGGCTGACGATAAGAACGAAGTCCTCGGTTTGGGCCTCGGGCGCCGAGTCAAGAAGTTCGGTGTCCACAGGATAGAACACACAATCACAGTCGGTTCGACCGGTCAGGGCCTCGATCTGTGGGGGGATGGCCGGATTGATTCCGGTCAGGTGCCGGATTTTCGAGTAGGTGGCAATTAGCGGGGCTTGTGCGGCGAGAATGTCGGGTAAATTGCTGTCCGCAATGTCGAGAATCTGTAGCAACGCTGGAATCCCAAGACGATCTTGGTACTTCAGGACCTCGAGGGCGGCCCCATGCTGCGTCCCGAAAATCACATCGAAACGACCACATGACCGCATCCGGTACGAATGGTCAAAATCGGCCCACGTCGAGAATCTCACATTTAGACCACCGAACTCGTCCTCGAACGTCCGGCCACAGAGGGCATTGCGCCAAGATGGGTTGGTGAATACAACCTCATGCCCCATCTTCGCAAAATGGCGGGGATACTTAGCCAGCTGAACGATATTGCCGCTAGATGCGACCAGAATTCTCATATCTCTGTCCTTTGGTGGTTAGCATTCTCTCCATGAAACTCCAGCACTCCCCTGCTCGATGTACATCCAAGTGAGACCGGTAGACGGCGTCTTGTCCAGCCTTAGCGATTATACCCCGCAGATCCGGCTCTTCGTATAGGAACCGGCGGGCGATGTCGATCAGGCCGTGCGCCCCATGAAACATAACCAGATGCTTACCGTCCCTAAATGGGATATTGGCGTGTCGAATGCCCGACATCAGATAGAACGACCCCGATCCAAGCACCTGCCACAACCGGTCGGAGGTTGCGGCGTGCTGATTGGGCAATCGTGGCAACCCAACCACTATCCGACATCGCGCATAGAAATTCCCAACCTCGGCACCAAGCAAAAGCCCATCAGCTGCGGGGTTGTGAATTACCCAGTTAGAGGAAATGCGAGGAAACGCCTCCATCAAGATGCGACGCCGGTAGTCATTAACATAACCCAAAAAGCCGATATCATAGATCTTGTCTGTGGTGGTGGGCTCAAGGCAGCGGTTAAAAGACGGCGGCAACCAGTAGGCCCCAAGGGGGTAGGCCCGCGCTCGCGCGTCTGCTATACTTTTGTGCTCCTGCAACAGCATAGCAGCACTGCGTTGAAGCTCGTTCAAGATTGCGTCGTGAGACGGATGAATTACCTCGTCGGAGTCGTGCACAACCACGTTGGTGAACCCATAGCGACGCAAGTGGCGCACCAGATCGAAATCCGACCGAGACGCAACCACAATCCAGTCCGGCTGCGACTTCTGAATATCGCGCAAAATCTCGGGGAATTGGGCTTGGTCTACGCGAAAGGACGTGGCTCGGCGGGTGGAATTGGAAAGGGACAGGTGGACATCGCGGCCCTGCTGCTTATAGAGTTCAAAGAATCGCTGCGTACCAGAGGCGCCGCATCCGGGCTCCCATGGACGACAAACAAAATGGAGTCTCACGCTGGTTTCTGACAATAAACCACGAGATTGGTGCGGGCGTCATGGCGCGAGTAACAGGCCTGCGGGCCTTCGTGGATATTACTAAACCCGGCACTAAACAAGAGATCATGCAAATACACCCAGTCAAACATCAACGTTTGTCTGAGGCCGGGCTCGTTCACACCGTAAATACCCTGAATTACGGTTTCGGCCCCAATCCGGCCCGACAAATACTCGCGCAACAAGGGCTTAGAATCGGGAACCTCAATGTTGAGGGTCCCGCCGGGACGCAACACCCGGAACCACGAGGCCAGCGTCGTTGGCACCAAACTGCGATCAGGGAGGCACTGCAAAGCGTGGGCGGAATAAATGGCGTCCACGCTTTCGGTCTGGATAAGACGGAGGTAGCAAATATCACAAGCAATCTCCGCCGCATCACCCAGCTCGATGTCGACCCCAACAAAGCCGTCTACGCGCTGGTTGCCACACCCAACATTAAGCCTGTACATGCACCAAAACCCCAGCCTTCATAAGGTAGCCGTTCAACTCATCGAAGTAGGCCTTCTTGTCAATATAGGGCAAGAAGGACGCGTTGATATTGCGCCTCAAAAATCCAACGGTACGCGCCTCGCCAAGCTCTCCCATCAACAGACATAACTCGTCGGTCAGAGTTGTATCGAACATCGTCGGGTCGTCCGAATGCACGGTTACGTTAAGGCCCCGGCGCTCCATCTCCAAGATGGGGTGGTTGGCGAACCGATCTACCAAGCCTACGCGGATGTTGGACATTGGGCAGACCTCAATCGGTATCTGCGTGATAGCCAGAAAGTCCATTAGCTGCGGGTCCTTCACGGCCGTGATACCGTGCCCAATCCGCTCCACGTTGAGATTGCGCACTACATCCCAGATCACCTGTGTGTCTTTCCATTCACCGGCGTGGGCCACAACCCGAAGGCCCGAATCGGCCGCCGTTTGGAAGATACCGGCAAATCGCTTCGAATCACCGCGCTCAGACCCACCCAAACCAAGGCCAATGATGTACTCGCTTTTCTTGCGGATCGTGGCCTTCAGTGCATCTAGAGCCACCCCAACATCCCGGTCGCGGGACACGTCGGGGATGCAGCGCAGCTTGATATTGTACTTGATCTCGGCCTGTCGACACGCCCGGGCAATCACAGATAGGGCCTCTTCCGGGTTTACCTCGTGCAGGATGTGCAGCGCCAACGACACAAAGAACTCACAGTAGCGAATGTTCTCATCGGCTCGAGATTTAGCGAAGCGGTCCACCAGCAGATAAAAATCCTCGGGCTTCCGGATGGCGGTGGTGCAGGTATGGTAAACCTCAAGGAAATGAACGAGGTTCTTGTACTGAAAATACCGCTCCCCCTCCGCAACGGTAGTGAACGGAAGGTTAACGCCGTTCTCGCGCGCAAGCTGAAGGTAGGTCTCGGGGGTAGTGGCGCCCTCGAGATGGCAATGCAGCTCAACCTTAGGAGCTTCGCTAAGCCAGCTCATGAGTGTGCTTCCATCAAGGCCCAGTACTGGTCGATGCGCGTGCGCAAGGTGTGGTTGGCCTCAATTTCCCGCTGACCATTTAGCGCCACCAGTTCCCGTTCGACTTCGTGCTTCAAGTACTCTCGAATCTTGAAGACCATATCGCCATAACTGCCGTAGGTAATTAAATGCCGATCGGGCATGAAGAGACGTTCGATCTTCGGAATCCCGAAGGTCAAGTACATAGCCCCGCACCCCATGGCCTTGTAAATTCGGTCGGACGTCGTAAAGTCGCCATATTCAAAGTTGCCCCGCTTGATGTCAATGGCAATCTTGCTTTGGCGGTAAAGATTGGCCATCTCGGTGCCGAATGCCGGAGTCATAGTGCCATCCGCAAGGCGATTAGACCCACGAATACAGCACTTAAACCCCTCCCTTCGCAGGAGGCGCAACCAAGTCTGTCGCGTATCGTCATGATCCGAATCGCCAAAGAAGGCCACGTCGAAGATCTCGTGATCGGGACTTAGTCGGGAGATTGTAGGGGCGTAATAATCACTGTCATAGTACTGCGGCACCCACTCCAAGCACCGCGCCAGACCCTTGTACCGATTCACCACATCTAGGGTGGAGTTAACTACGACGTGCGGGACCCCAACCGTTTCGCGCCAAATGGAGTCACGCGTGGCATCTACGGCGTCGGCGTCCCAAACCATAAGCTTGTAGGTGGAAGCAAGGCGTCTCAACACAGGAAGACCGAGACTGCGGATGCCGGTCACAAACACCCAGTCCGGCTTGTTGGCCTCTACCGTATTCCAGAGGCGGTGATCAGGCAGTCCGGCGTAACTAACAAACCCGACGTGCTTCTGGCGAGCAAGCGCCGCGTGGTAAATCAAGAGCCCATTCTGCCAAGGCGTCGACCCATTTCCGAGGATTACCACCTTCATGCGGCCACTGCCTCAAAAATGTCTTTCATGATGGGGCCAAGGGTCGTCCACGAGTGACATCGCTCAATGTGCGCGCGGGCGCGGGACGAGCGTTCGGGAAGGTTATTACAGGCCTTGGCGGCAAGCATCTTCATCATCAAGCTTCCGGTGTTTGGCTGGTAGACCAATCCGTTTTGAACTCGGCCGATAGGGCCGCTGGCGGGAGCCTCCACGAGCCAATCGACGTCGGGAATAACCTCGTTCAGTGGCGGTATGTTGGAACCGATAACGGGAATGCCACACGACATCGCCTCACGGAAGGGAAGACCAAGCCCCTCGCGCCGAGATGGAGACAGGTAAACGTCGCCCTCTTTATAGAGGTCAACGGCCTGAGGAAAGTTACCAAGGCGAAAGTCTACATTGCGCAGCAGGCCCGGGTCTACTGGGATTTGCGAGTGCACAATCAAACGGCACCCAGACTGATCAATTCGGCGCCAAGCCTGAAACACAAAATCCCACCCCTTGCGCATGCCATCGCCGCCGTGGCCTATGTTGTGCAGGAAAGTTAGAGGGCGGTCGACCCCGCGCGGGGTGAAAGCGAAGTACTCAGTGTCAATCGGCCACGGCAAGTAGACCGACGGCAATCCCTCTTGTGTCAGGGTATTGTGGCAGTACTGCGACGGGGAAACGAACAAATCAATTAAGCCGATGTACCCCGACTTGCGAATCCACGGCGTACCAACGCTGTCGATCATCGGAAACCACACAATCTTGATGCCAGCGGCCTTTAGCTGCGGAAGGAAGTGCCAGTTGTACGGGTACTCGAATATGACCGCGATATCCGGCTTAGAAGCAAGGAATCTACGAAAGTTGGCGTCGAGCGAGGCGTCCCACTGGTCGGCGACGATATAATCACCCCGCACAAACTCGAGATCGGTGCCCTTCTCGTGATGTGGGATCACAAAGTGCATGTAGACGTCGACATTTCGGTGAAACTGCTTCGCCATCTGTCCGAGGCCGGAGTTGTTGATGGTGGCGATCAGGCCGATCTTAGGGCTCATGGGTCTGAGCAGTCCCGTTTAAATCCGCAGTTGTCGCAGACGAGCTTGCACGCCCGAGTCGACATGGGAGATCCGCAAAGATCGCACGTTGGTGTTTCGTCTGCCATAAGCCTAGACGCCCACCCTCGGCTTAATCTCTTGGACGTTCTTGGTATCGCGGCCCCATCCACCACACTCAGTACAGGAGAACGCATGGTACTTGGTCGTTTTGTTCCTGTACCAGCCCTCCCACTTCAGCACGCCCGGACCACCGGCCCCACACTTAGGGCAAGTGTCGCCGGGGCGGTCCATCGCCATGTTCGGGTGGCTGACCATCCATGGACGGATCTTGAGGTACAACTGCTCGAGAATCGTGACGTCCCTCTTGTTATATCGAAGCATCTCACGCCACGCCGATGGGTCTCCCTTCATGCAGCGCGTCCAGCACGAGAAACCGCCGTGACCCATCTTTCTTGGAATGCCGAAGTAGGAGCACAGATCGTCGAGGCTGTGGCTGGGCAACCTGACGTACTTCTTGGCTTCGATCTTCGTGTCAATCACCCTGTATGGTGAAGGTGGGGTTAGGCCATGCGCAATAAACCGGGCGTTAACGACCTTGACGTCGAAATCCCGGCCGTTGTGGGCAACGACGGCGTCGGCTTGATTGAAGAACGACCGAATGTCGGCCACAATCGCCTTGTCGTTCATCGCCCCGGCTTTGTATCCCTTGTAGTTTGGCCAGCCCCTCGTGATGTGGGAGCCACCAAGCCACTTAGCGGAAAAGCTTAAGATCCGGGTGTGAGCCAGCACCTCAATAAGGTTGGTTTGCCATTTGGGCCCCCACGTGTAAGCCACCAATGGCGTGGTCTCAATATCGAAGAACAGAATCTTGGGTTGGCTCATCGTGCCTACTTTTACACTATTGGGGTTGGGTGGGTAGGGGGCCCAAAACTCTCTGTTTCCACTCGGGCCACGACTTAACCATCTTAGAGCAGTATTCTAGATGGTGTTGGAAGTGAAGAGCATCTCGCTCTTCCCAAGACCCGTCGGTCATAAGAGGCGCCAGTCTGTGTGCTAGAGTCACGGCCTCGTCTTCGGCCAAGTAAACCTGTCCATCCCAAGAATGACGAAAGGACCGCAACCACGCAATTAGTTCAGAAAAGTTCTTGTCGTTCAACATTACTCAGGTCGTCCCCTCTGAATCCACTCATACAGCAGCTGTTCCATCTGATCTGCACCAAATTTCCGGTAAAACTCAGAGACATTGCCCAGCTCGGCCATCCCGGAGGTGCTGGCATCCGCGTTGGCTTGCTGCATCAGGTGCCAGTTCACCATACGGCGTATGTCCTTGTGGACGTGCACAACATAGTTAACTTTCAGGCGCATGGGGTCACTCGTACAACGACGGATCAAATTGAGACTTCGGTCCGGTAGAGGAATGGTGCTGCATTTTCCGCTCCGTCACCATAGTGGTGGTAACGTCTCGGATGAATCCAGAAGACTTGATCTCCTCGAGCAGGGGTCGGAGCTTTTCAACCACCCGATCGGCAATCTTGTCGATATCAGAGTCGTCCATGCTACTCGGGGTCTCCTCCACTGATGGTGATGGGCGGCGGATTTTCAATGTTGCGAAGGATGGTGATCAAGCTGTGGGCCGCCTTATGATCACGCTCGAACACCTCACTAATGTCCTTGTAGTAGTTAAGCTTAAACTCCCGGACGGACGATACACCCATGTGCTTCAATCGAGCAACAGCAAGGCCAGAACCGTGCAAGCCTTCGGGGTCGTTGTCAGGCACAAGAACTACCCGTTCGTAGAATCTCGAGACCACACGAAGCTGGGCACCAAGCAACGTGTTGTTGATGTAGGCGGCAGCATGAAGCCCGGCCGTAAGTAGCCAGCCGACGTCAAACACGCCTTCAACAAGGAAGAGAACACGGTCGGACTCAACTCCGCGCCAGAGAAAGTAGCCATGCGATGATTTCTGGATCTTGATGTTGTAGGATTTGTGGGTTATGCTGCGACCAATCACCCCAACCACGCGGTCGGTATAATCGCGCAAAGGGAAGTAGACTACATCGCCCTCAGAGTAGACGCCAAGGTGCTCGTAATCGGCAGGGGACCAGCCTCGACGCTCGATGTAATCTTTGGCGGCCTTGCTTAGGCTCATATCGCTAGCTTTTTGAACCAACCACGGAGGGTCTTTATGCTAACGCGAAATACGATCGTGATGTCAATGTTGGTCTTACCTTCCGATCGCAATTCGCGGATCAAGGCGCGGAGGGCGGCGGGATTTGCTTCAATGCGGTTTTCACGACAAACACGCCGCATGGCGTCCGTTAGTTCAATCAAGGGACCACCCAGCCCAGTTCTTCGCCATGTTCGCCGCCACGTCGTTGCATACACGACGGGCGAATCCCTTGCACATAGCACCAGAACAAAGACGAGTTCGACATTCTTGTGGGCGGTTGCGATCAGCAATTGCCACCAGATCTTCAAACTCTTTACCACAGGCCGGGCATTTGTAAGTATAGAGCGGCATTGTGCGTGTGGTAGCGCGACAAACTAGCCTGTGGTGTAAAGGCGCCTTGTGGATTCGACCAGAAGCTGGTGCTGAATGAGAACCAGCTGCGCGTGCGAGAGGGTAGGCACCACCGCGAGGAAGTCCGCTACCGCTTTATTGGTGTCAGCCATTTTTATCTCCTGTGCTATTGCTCTCAAGTGTCTGAGCAGGTTTGTGTGCATCTACTTCTTACCACCAAACTTTTCCATCATCGATGGTGCAACCTTCTCAACCGACCGCCCGATCACGTAGCCGCCGAGACCAAGCTGAAGGAGCGTCCACGCCTCTGGAGCGAGGCGATTAGACAACCAACCGAAGGAGTCGCACACAACGAGAACCAAAAACGTAAGCATCGTGACGGGGCGCCAATTGCGCTGCATCCACGACGCGCCGGTGGCCTCGGACTTGATAACCGAGGTTTGGAGGTCCAGAACCTTGGCCTCATACTCAAGCATCTTAGAGGCAATATCGTTCTGGAGTTTCTGCATCTCATTGACGAGCTTGCCCTTTTCCTCGGCCGAAGTGTGTATGCTGCCAATAAGCTCCGTAACCGGCTTAATCGCGTCCCCAAGAAATGCAAAGAGCCCCATAGACTACCCCCACTAAAGGTGTAGCCAATTTTACACTAGGCAATAGGGTCTTTAGGCTTCCAATCGGCGTAGCTGGTCGCCCGGTCGTCTTGCTCGGGGTGGGTGGACTCAAACTCCAGAAGCACGGCTGCATTCCACATCAGCTGGCCGAGGTGATGACATCTAGGAAGCTCCTCGTCGCGCCTCGACCCGGCGAGCCACTTCAACCAATGGCGCCAGAGAGGGCCGATTACCTTGGACCACGGCATGCCCTTCTCCCAATTACGGGCCGGGTACTTCTTAACCCCCTCGGTGAACACCAATCCAAGCTCTCGGATAGCGCTCTTCGGGATGAGGTCAATGCGGAGATCGGGGTTCTCGGTCATAACCTCGGCGATCATAGACAGAAACTCGGGGTGGATGAGGTCGGTGCGCAGCTTACCTTCGGTATATCGAAGGCCGACCGGCGATGCTTCCTGCTGGGCGTCGGTCACAACCACGACGTCATACGCCCAATCCCGAAAGTTCCGGACCTCGATCCGATACTCAACCTTGATGGTCTGCTGGTGGCAGAAATAGAGATTCGGCGGAGCATCTGCGGCAGCCAACAGCGCCGACGAGCCATCAGCAAACTGAACGATGAAATGCTCTGGTGTGGGGGGCGTATCGAACAGCGTGTCGAGGGTAGCGGGGTGCACCAGCACCGCGTGCCTGATGATACCAAATCGCTTTTGAGGGAGGGTTGCGTCCATAGGTCCTTGTACCCTAACGGGCGCCGGATGGAAAGGGAGGGCAGACCGATCCGTGGTCCTGCGCCTCCGCGTGTTCACGGAGGGCCTTGCGGGCGCAGTCGATGCCAAACTCGAACCACCCCTGTGAGAACCCGGGCGGGATGTTCTCTGCGTCCGTGAACGTCCCGGTTCGTTGGTCTAGCTCGAGCGACGCGACCCGCTGACCGGTTAGGTCAACCCCACATCTCTCACAGGCGGAGTGGGCGTGGGCCGCCGGGCCGATGAATTTGGGCTTGGTCATGTGGCCACCGACCTATGGGTTCTGAGAGCCAGTGAAAGCTGCTTACAGTCCTTAACCAACTGAGCGTGCGAGTACCGGGCGTCTAGCTCAGCCCAGATCTGCCGAGCCAACTCGGGCGTAAGACCGAATTGCTCCATCTTCGCAAGGCATGTCTCGGCATAGTTGTCCACTTGACCATTCCGGCGCCAGGCAACCTGAAGATTCTCAAAATCCTCTGGCGAATCTGGCAGGCACCAGTGGTCGTGCTCAAGCAGGCCAAGGAACTTGGGGTCGTGCAGCACCAAAGCGACCTTGAAGCGGACGCGTTTGCCGACGATCGACAGTAACTCTCTATCGGCCATGTTGTAGCTGCGGCTGTGTCCCATCCGTTCGGTGCCCACGGCCTCACCCACAAGGATCTGGTCGCTCTTCAACATCCACTGCTTCCAGTGGTTGTGAGGCACCGTGTTTTCCCACTTACCATCAGAAAGCTGGCCTTCCATCTCGTAGAGGAAGATCACCTTCTGGGCCAGATTCGATACGGTTAAGGTGGCGTTCATGTTAGTTCCCCTCCATTTGGTAGTCGTTAGTGCTGAAGATGCGGTACTCGTTCTGGTCGAGGTAGTCCTCGGGGCCGGTGAACACCTGTTGAAGGTCCGGCGACAGATCCCGGAGGTCCTCAACAAAGGCCTTAATCTCTGACTCCTGCGTGTTGATGCGGACGCCCATCTTCGCGTCGCCCTGCAGGTTGTACTCGATCACCCAAAAGATCTCGTTGCTCATCGTAGTATCTCCTCTTGCCGTAAAAGACCGCAAAATCAGTGCCAACCACAGATCCGGGCTTTGGGGCTTTGAAGGGCTTTTCGCGGGGCTTGATTGTGCGCCTATGGGCTTGAAGCTGTGGGACTATTGTGGTGTCCCCACACCCCATATGCTCAGAGGTTGAGCAGTTAAAAAGGCCAGCCGCCGGGAGGAGGTGGCCCAGCGGCTGGAGCAGGATGCTAAGAGTCCCCGCCTAGCATCCAGTCAGATCAAGTGCTTTTCGACGACGCTCTTCCTGACGCTTTTGGGCGCGTAGGACGGCACGCCGCATGGCATACCTTAAGGCCTCTTTGATGTCCGCGTTGCGCTTGTCCAGCCAAGCGCAGAGGCGCTCGACCCGTCTTTGGTTCGCGGCCGCTACGGCTGCGCTGACCCTGAACTGGCTTCTGGTTGTCTTCATGCCTAAGTAGATCGCAAGGTTGGTGCCAGCCCAAGGTCTGCGAAAAGGCCTTGGAAGGCCACGCCGCTGTGCAGGTAGCTGCACAATATAGAGCAGATCCCATCACCCTATGGGCCCGGCATATTCACGACGTCGGCCCGGATCTCAAACCCACCCGGTGTGGGGCGGTAGGTCCGGTGCTCGGCCCCGGCGTGGTCGATGACGGTTTCTACCATCGAGCCGGACCAGCACCCAAAGGCGGAGGCCACTTTCTGTGGTGGGCCCTCGACGAACCCGATTGGCTTTTGGGTGTCGTTGGCGCCGAAGTGCTTTAGGGCGTGCTCCCAAGCCACAAGGAGACAGCACCCGGGGCAGTAGGTTTGGCGAAGGACCTCTAGCCCACCCAAGCCAATCTTCGGACAGCGGTCCGAGGACACGTGCCTGAAGCCCGAAAGGGCCCGCAAACCTAGCGGAAAGAAGCGGGAGTACACTTCTAACATCGCCTTTCCCCAGCCCGGCGAAAAAACGACGTCGTCGTCGCAGAACAGGGCGTGCGTTGGGGGGCTTTCGTAGCCGGTTCGCAGGGAAGGCTCGCCGAGAATCTTCAGGCCCACGTTCCACGCGTAGCCCTTACCGTAGTTGATGGGAAGCATGAGGGTGGTCACGGGCTGAGTGAGGAGCCACTCCCGGGTCCCGGCCTCTGTAGCCCCCTGCTCGACCACCACAACCCGACCAGTGAAGCCGGAGTCAAAGAGGGTTCCTAGCGACTGCTTCAAGAGGGGAAGGCGCCCCATGGACACCATCAGCACCGCCAGACCCATATAGGGCTACGGCTCGAGCTGGTGTTGTAGGCGGCGGTAGAGGAGGCCGATCACGGCATAAGCCTCGAGAAGAGTGGTACCACCCCGAAGATGAAGGCCACAAGCGCCCTTCTCATCGGCGAAAAGAAACACACCGCGTTCGGGAGCGGGTAGCTTTTGCTTCTCGTGAATGATCTGGTCGTGAATGGTCCTGATGGGCTCTGCTGGCTTGTTGTCGGTGTTGGTCATCTCACTCCTTCATTTGGAATCATCTTTGTTGATGTTGTTCTCAATTTCAACAACACATAACGCGTACACCTAAGAAAGCGAAGTTGTTAACCGCGCGCCTCTTAGACCTCTGATGAGGCAATGACGTCCCCGAAGGTATAGGTATCTGGGGTCGGATCTTCATTCTCTTGCTCAATATCCTCGAACGGAAACGCGACGGGCACCAGCTCCTCGTTCGCCTGAGTCGTATCTCCGAAGTCAAACGCATCGGGCGTCGGATCCTCGTTGTCTTGGATGTGGTTCCCAAAGTCGTAAACATCTCCAATCCCGAGGGTCTCCTCTGAGACGACACCAATCGGGACGATAGCCGCCCCTAGTACGAAGGTATAGGTATCACCGAAGGCTTCGGACGAGAGCGCCCCCACGGCGTTGATCTGCTGATTAAGCTGCGGCGTTCCGAAGGCTTCTGCCGACGGGACACCGGTTTCCTCGGTCTCTTGGTTAGCGGACGGGGTTCCAAACGCCTCTGCCGAGGGGATGCTGGTACAGTTTATCTGCTGATTGAGCTGAGAAGTTCCAAAGGCCTCTGCACTGGTGACACCCGCTAGATAGAGGATTTGGCCCGCAACAGCCTCGACGAACGGGGTTCCAACGGCTTCTGTGCTTGCAATCCCGGTACAATTGATCTGCTGATTAAGGCGGGTGGTTCCAAAAGCCTCTGCACTAGAGATTCCAGACGGTACAATCTGAAGATTGAGGGTAGCGGTACCAAAGGCCTCGGCTGTGGGGATGCCGGTACAGTTTATCTGCTGATTGAGTTGGGCTGTACCAAATGTCTCTGCGCTGACAATGCCGGTGGCTAAAATTTGCTGGTTGAGTTGGGCCGTGCCGAACGCTTCAGCCGATGCTATGCCGACGGTGGTGATGGTCGAGGCTTCCGTTCCGGCGGTCAGGAGAGCTTCGTCGAATATACCCTCGTTTTGCAGAAGGGGGTCGAACATCCCCTCGTTGTCTAGGGACGGATCAAATAGGCCGGTGTTGTTCGCCATGACTACCCAGTCTTCCAGACCACCAACGAGGACCCGGCCTTAAGCGTAGTGGCGGCTGCAACTTCAGATCCGTGGTATAGTTCGATATCACCAGCAACGGTAACCACCATCACCCCATCGATGCGGATCATTAGATCGGAATTTGCTGCGTCTACTGACACCGAGGTTCCCCAGCCAGCGGTCGATTTCGCGCGAGCGGCCATAACCGTGAACACCTGCCCAGCACCGCCCGCCCCGGCCTGAGTGGCGGCAGCCGTTGCGCCCGTAGCCTGTGTGTCGCAGAAATGGAGGTTTGCGACAAACGCCGTGACGGTGCCGGTGAAGTTCACAGAGAACCGAATTCCTGTCGTAGTCGCCGCCGCCTGATACCTTAAGTAGTACTGGAAAGCATACGTGCCTACAGGCAAGGATAGGCTCATCGAGGTGGCTTCAGAGGGCGTCGTCGAGCTAGTGCTCTTGTCCGAAAAGAGGAAGGAGCGCCACACCTGATTGTTGGTGACGGTGAGATTCTTCTTAGTGGCGCCGGTCGTGGCCAAAGGCCGAAATCCCTTACTCATTAGCCCACCCTATGGAGGTAAAGTGTCGATCCCGTAGAAATCGTAAGCTGGTTGCCGCCCCCGTCTGAGGATTGGTAGAGTTCAATATCGCCCGGAGAGATTACCGACACCATGCCTTCGATGCGCGTGAACATATCGGCGTTGGCCGTGTCTACGTTGCCAATGGTGTTTACAGACACCGTGCCTGCGGCCCGAGCCGAATTTACGCAATAACACTGTCCGGCAGCACCAACCGCGTCTTGGTCGGCTACAAGTGTGGAGGCCGTCGCGCTTGTATCAACGAGGAAGAAGTTGTATATGAAGAAGTCGGTTGTGCCGGTCGAGAAATTGACAGACAGCTTAAACCCTGCGGCAGTATTGTTGGACTGCCAGATGATGAAGTACTGAAAGATATAAACCCCGGGGGTTAGGGTTGTACTCAGCCCCGTAACTTCCGCCTGGGTGGCGCTCGTCGTTACGTGGTCAGCGGCCAGCCGCACGAAGGTAAGATAGGGGTTGGTTTCCTGTACCACCACTACCGGGATACCGTTTGCGTCATATTGTGTGAACATTAGACCACCTTCATCAGGACTAGCGATGTGCCCGGACGCACTGAGGTTGCGGTGGCGTCTTCAGAACCGTGGTACAGGCGAATATCACCCTGAGTGGTTACGACCATAATTCCCTCAACCTTAGCGAACATATCGGCATTTTGCGTATCTACCGAGATCGTGGTGCCCCAACCAGCCGAGGACTTCGCGCGCGCGGCAAACGCGCAATACACCTGCCCGCCCGCAGCGACTGCGTCTTGATCGGCTGCCGCAGTAGAAGCAGCGGCCGTGTTGTCGCACACGTGCCAGTTGGCCACGAACTTCGAAGTCGTTCCAGTATAATCAACCGAAAAGCGAACCCCGGTGCCGGTGGCTGTGGACTGGTATATGATGAAGTACTGAAACACGTATGTGCCGGGCTGCAGCGTCAGGCTAAGAGCCACAACCTCGGTGGGCGAAGCCGTACTATTCGACTGGGAAGCCGACAACGACACCGCCGCGATGCGCGGATCAGACACGGCCTGGGCTTCTTTCAGCTGGCCAAGGGCGTCTCGATATGAGAAATTACCCATCGTAAGAGAACGACTCCCCGGCGGCTAAAGTCACCTTATAGAGGTTGGCACCAACCGATCCGTCGTAGATCTCGACCGTGACTGTGTTCGGGGTGCTGGCATCAGTGTTGAACACAAACAGGGACTTGACGTTGCGCTGCACAGAGCTAGCGGGCGCGGCTACCACGGTGGTAGTGGTGTTGGTCGAGATTGAGGTGTTGGTGCTTCCGGGAGTTGAGGTGGCGCCGTCCCAGTCAACATAGGATGCGTGGACTTCAACTACCGTAGAGGCCGATGTGACGATTCGAATGACCTTGCTGGTTGTGTCTAAGATAACCATAGTAATTCCTTTCTAACTCCTACACGAGGGGCTAAACCTCCTCGCTCTCTTGTACTAGGTCTCCGAAATCATAGACGTCGGGTACGGGATCTTCGTTATCTTGAATGATGTCGCCATAGTCAAACAACAGGCCAACCCCAAAGGCTTCAGCCGAAACCACACCCACCGGAAATACCGAGAAATTTAGGGTTAGAGTTCCGAACGCCTCGGCCGTGGGGATACCGACGGCGTAAACCAATGGGCGGACAGAAGTCGTACCGAACGCCTCTGCTGAAGCAATTCCGGCGGTGTTAATTTGTTGATTTAAAGTGGCCGTGCCGAAGGCTTCAGCCGAAGGAATGCCCGACGGGGATATGGACGACCGGACCGATGCCGTTCCGACCGCTTCGGCCGAGGGAATACCGGTACAATTTATCTGCTGATTTAGTTGGGGTGTTCCAAACGCTCCCGCACTCGCAATTCCGGTGCACACAATCTGTAGATTTAACTGAGCCGTACCAAAGGCCTCGGCGCTGGCCACCCCAGTAGCACGGATCTGCTGATTTAGTTGGGGCGTTCCGAACGCTTCGGCCGAGGGAATACCCGACGGGGATACGAGTTGGGCCTCCGTCTCTACGGACGGCGTACCAAACGCCTCAGCACTTGCAATACCGGTACAATTTATCTGCTGATTTAGTTGGGGTGTTCCAAACGCCTCTGCACTAGCAACGCCGGTACAATTTATCTGCTGATTTAGTTGTGGAGTTCCAAACGCTTCTGTGCTCGCGATTCCCGATGGGGAGATACTCAGCCCAATGGAAGCTGTACCAAACGCTTCTGTGCTCGCGATTCCTGCACAAACAACCTGCTGGTTTAATTGTGCGGTTCCGAAAGCTTCGGCGCTCGCGATGCCGGAAGGTGAAATAGCCGGATTGATGGACGCAGTGCCAAAAGCTTCCGCTGAAGCAATGCCGTTAGCGCCTGTATCTAGACTGATGCCCTGATTAAAGGCGGGGAGTCTGAACGTAACACCAAGGTACGCGTAAAAGCCTTGGGCCGGAGCAGAGGCAGAGGGGGTTGTGGCAACCTGCGCAGCCGAAATGTCGTCTTTGCGTATGGTTTGAAACGAGGCGTCTGTACCTGTGGTGGTGCTGGCCGCTGTACCTTCATCCCAACCACTGTTCACCATGGAAAACGCCTGATCGTCCAGCGAAATACCAAATTGAATAGCAGTACGCGCGGACGCGCCACTAGAAAGCTGGGTGACAGGGCCGTTTTGATTGGCGGTGGTGTACGGGTTGGAAGCGACAGCAAAGTCCCACGGCGTTTGCGCAAACGCCGCATTCCGGACTACGTAAGCGCGACCAGCAAAGCAGGTATCAGTGCCTGTGTCCCACCCGGCCCCGCGCGTACACACCGGATTTGTTTCCGACGAAGACGCCGCCACTTTATAAAACCAAGCCACCCAACCATCAACGTCAGCGCCGGGTCCATCTCCCACCTGACTTACAATCGCCGTATACCCAGAGGGTGTGGGAATTTCTAAAATTTCATCATCCAAGGAATTAGGCGCCCAGATACCCAAAGCCAAAACAATGATGTCGTTGGTGGCGTGCTCGGGAAGGGTAACGGTCAAGCTACCGGAAGTGTTCGAAGCTACTGCGCCTTCGCGGAACAAATACGGGGCGTCCAAGTGCCGCGCCAAAGAACCAAAAGCCTCAGCAGAAGCAATGCCATCAGCCGAGATAGTCTGTGCAAAGGGCTTTTTAAACGAAATACCCATGAAGCAGTAATAGCCCGTACCAACCGCCGAGACCACAGACGCGGTTTCGGACGTCGAGGCGTTTATGTTTTCTTTTCTAGCAGTCTGGAAAGCGCAATCAGTACCGGTAGTGTCGTTTACTTCGAGTCCGGGAGTCCACCCGGTCGGCGCCATGGAAAACGCGGTGTTGTCCATGCACACGCCGAACACGATACCGGTACGCTGCTCACCATTAACGTCCATGCCCGGCATGTTTTGGTTGGCGGCTGTGTAGGCACCGTTGATATCTGTTTCATCAAAAGAACCATTGGCGCCTATCGTCATGCTCCCATGTGCAGCGCCGCGAATCGTATACGCACGACCAGCAAAGCAGGTGTCGGTGCCTGTGTCCCAAGCCACAGGAAGAGTAAACGATGGGTTGGTTTCAGATGAGGACTCGGCGGCCTTAGCTATCCAAAAGGCTATGCCGTCAAGGCTTCCCTCAGCTATGTAATTAGAAAGCAGCGTCCAACCAGCGGGGTAGGCGATTACGTCAAAATCCGGGGAGTTTGGCGCCCACAACCCGAGGCTGACAATTAAAACGTCGCCTGATTGGTGGGCGGGCAGAGTTACAGTAAGGGCGCCAGTGGTGCTAGCGGCAATCGCGCCTTCTGCAAATAGAAACGGTGCGCCATGTGGCGTAATTTCACCAAACGAGGACGAGCAAAAACTGCCTTGCCCAAAACACATGGCGCGTGTTCCATCTTTCTAAGTAAGTGGGACAACTCTAAGGTTTGATATATCTGCAAGAGTGAAAGTCCTATTTGGGTCTTCCCTCTGTATGGTGCTAACCACCGATGCCCTCAGTGTGGACTTGGATGCTGGCAAATCAACCGGGTCCGTAGAAACGTCGCGCCCCAGCCTAACAATCCAAGCAGTGAACATGACCAACATGGCCACACCCTAGGTGCCCGACAACCTACCACGTCGGTCAATCCACCCGAAAGTTGAAATATCGAACGTTTCACCAGTGGACCCCGCAGCAATCGCCGCGTCCCACTCGATTTGCGAGCTTGAGCTTACACGCAATTCAAAGTGGCCTGAGGCTCCAGAGTCATTGGCGCCCGCTGTACCGTCGCCCTCTCTCATCATTAAAGACGCAATGCCGGTAGTTGACGCTGGGGTGACGTTGCCCTCGACCAACTCCGAAAATACGATGATGGTTTCGCCCCCAACGTTCATAGCCGTACACGAACACGCTGCACGAAACCTCGCAATTGACGAGGGTGGTGCAGTTAGAGTCACTGCCGCAGCGGTTGAAGTTGGGGTCTGTGATAGGTCGTTTACCTGCGTTGTGAGAGTAAAGTGGTCATCGATCTGCGTAAACTGCAGAATGTTGCCGCTGCCGTCGTTACGAATCCAGCCAATGCGGCGCTGCACCGTATAGCTGGCCGGAAGAGTGGCCCTATTTGCGGTGGTGGTGAACATCACATCAACCACACCAGTGTCCAGCCGCTTGATTAGGTGGACCTCATACCACGTGCTGTTGGCTTCGGCGCCTGTGTTGATGCCGCCGTTACCGGTACCAACCGCCCAAGCCGCATCCAGCCGCTTGGTTATCGCGGCAGTCAAAACCATATCGTGGTTGCCGTTTTCGTCGCGGCATTCACCAGCGGCAACGGTTATGTCGTTAGCAGTATCGGCCGCATTCGACATGGTGAGGCCCCAAATATGGCCTCGGGGCATAAAGCCCGTTGCAGGCAGAGCGCAGTAAATGAAGCGAGTACCTGCGGCCCAGCTTACAGCCGCATTGGAATTGCTGGACGCTATAATGGTGGTGCGAGCTAGGGTATCAGTGCCAGCGTCTGTTACGGTCCCTACGCCGATTTCCCAATTAGTGCCGTCCTCAGCAACATAATAGCACGTGTTGGTATTGCCGATACCCGCAACAAACGTCTGAAAACCAGTAACGGCACCTCCAAGATTGTAAGTGCCGGTGCCGGTTGTGGTCGAAGTTTCCTTAACTCGATTAGCGTGAACTAAAGCCACAAACAATCCTCACAATTCTGGGGGCCGTAATACAAACGCTAATACAAGCCAAAGAGCTTGTATCGGGCCAATACAAGCCAAAGAGCTTGTATTACAGCTTGAAGATCTTGTTTGCTCCGTTGTCCCATACCACGGTGATATCACCACCGTTGGGAGTGATCGGCAGACCGGTAGCCGTGTCGATGTACGCGATCAGAAGATCGGTCGTACCCGAAGCGGACGTACCACCGCCACCACCATCCTTCCAGATGATGAGGGCTTCAGACTGGTCGCCAGACACCGTGCTGAAGACCGCGTCTGTGGCGTCAGCAACCCCCAGCGCCGCAGATTTACCGGAGAGGGTGGCCGTAGCGACTTTGGCCGCCGCAGGCACCGTATCGGTGTTCATGTACTGGTGCACATCGATCGAAACCGCGTAGTCGGCCGCATCGATCAACGTTACCTTGATAGTGTCAGCGACCCAGTCGATATCGCCCAGAAGGAAGGCGTTTCGCCCGAGACCATAGAGTGCATTTGCCATGACTAGTATCCTTTCCTAAGTACCCGATTTTACACTAGGCTGGGAATACCGGGATTCGCCAGCTAGTACCGTTGAGGTTAACCAGAATATAGTCGTCAAAGGAGACCATCGGAGACGCGGTTGTGCTTGGGGTTTGGTCGATTCGAAGGCTGTCGCACCGGGCCTCGCCCGATACGTCTGAAGAGGTGCCCAAAAGCGCCCCGGTGGCCGTAAGGTCGCCGGTTACGGTAAGCGGCTGGTTCATGATGAACTGCCCGACTCCGTTGTTCCACTGGAGATATGACCCGGTGGGGGTGGAGTTATAGAAATAGAGGTGGGCGTTACCGTTAGGACCGTCGTAGTTGGCATAGATACTGCCATTCGACCTAAGCTCGGATGCGGTTGCCACACCGTTTACAAACAACGCTTCACTAAACTCAAACCGATCGTCGACATCGTCCCACTTCAGGTGCGCACCGGTTGGAGACCCGCCTTCAAAGAAGTAGAGGAAGCCATCCTCATCCGGGTTTGGGTAGCCCCACGCCTCAACTTCGGTGCAGTTAAGTTGGTCGCCATTGAACGCCGCGATCGCATTTTCGGGGGCGTGCATCTTCCAGTAGCGGGCGGCTGCTGGCGTGGTTAGCGTAAGCTCGACGTAGTGCACGTTTCCGCTACCGGTGTCTATGCGAACCACCGGATTGTACGTCTGGTGGAGCGTCCACGTTGAATTATCGTCGCTAGAATAAATTGCCAATGAATCAAACCCGCCGCCTGTGTAGATGTTGTCACTGGCCGAGTTGCCATCGTAGCGGCGCATTCTAGTTACGGTCTTCGACACACCGAGGTCAAACCCAACCGAGTCCTTGTTCACAGAAAAGGCAACCGCCTCTGTGGCAAGATTACCGTTGACTAGGGCCGCAATCCCCGTCGTCAAGACGCTTGAGGTCGGGGTGTTGTCTGAGTCCTTGTAGAGACCGTCTGTTAAAGTGAACTGCATCTCAGTGCTGGTGTCGGCCCCGTCGTAGTTGATGTGCACGTTGCTGTTAGCCCGGATATCTCCGTTCACCACCAGCAATTTTGAGAAGTAGAATCCCGTATAAGCGTCAACCCACTGTAGGAAAGCGCCTCGCGGTGACGCGCCCTCATAGAAGTAGATGAACGAGTTCCCATCAACCCCATCGTAGTTGACTTCGATGTTTCCGTTAGATCGAAACCCGGCGGCTGTAATGATCTGGTCTGTGGTTGCACCCCGGTCGCATACGTCATCAAGGTCGTCGGTTGAAGATCCTGAGTCTACCATAGTATCGACTTCGATGACCGGCATGTAGAGGTAGCCGTGCACCGGCTCGTCTTGGAAGGACGTCACATCAAAGATCAGGTCTACCCGAATCTCGAGGTTATCGCCTTCAATAAACCCATTACCAGCCAGCGCTCTGGTGATTTCGACCACTTCAGATGGATTGGCGTACTCGGTCGTTACGACCTGATCGGAGTACACAGTGTCCACATAAAGACGCACCGTATAGGACCCAGAAATATCCGCCGTGCGCCACGCTAGACCGTGAAGCACCACCTCGGTGTGGTCTTCATGATAGATATAGGGAAGGCGGATTGCTGTGCGGGTCTGGGTGCTTTTGCCCTGCGCCGCGTTGGCCGACACCGTATAGAGTCGGTTCGGGAAGTTGGCGTCATCTCCGTCTGTGATAAGCGACGGACTGCTCTCTACGGCGGCGCCCAATCCAACGTACGGACTGTGAATCCCGGCGCCTAATTCGCGCGTATCTTCGTTGAATAAGACAATCCGCATTGGTCTTCCCTAGGCGTACAGTTGAATGGCTTCGATTTTGGTGCCACCCATTTCATGGGTCACACGGTTCACAAGGAACTTCAACCCGGCCCACGTCTCTCCGTAGAACAGGAATCTTGCATCCCAACTGTTTGAATCCAGCTCAATCCAGTCGCCCGGCTCGAGATCGATTCCGAATGTGTCAATCAACGTAAGCGCGATCGTCTTGTGGGTCCGAGCCAGTAGAGAGTTGGAGTCGGTAATTAGGAGGTCCGTCACGGTTTTGACCGAAGCGTCCCCTACTCCGTCGGCGGGGCCCGCAATATTAGCCCACGACTGGGCGTATTGACGCTCACCATTATCATCGATCGAGTCTTGGTTTTCAAAGATGTTGATATCCGCAAACGATCCTTGCTCCTGCCAGAAACGGGAGTTGATCTCCATGGAGTTGTAGATCTCCTCGGTCTGGGACAGGCTAACGCGCCCATTCAGGACCTGATGGAACAGGATCGTTTTGTTGACGGTGGGGCTTGTATTGTTCAGGGCAATGGCCCGCGCGCGGCCAAACGCCGACACCGCGAACACAAAGGTCGACTGAATGGAGAGGTTCTGAATGGCGTTCGCGGCCGACATCTCATTGTCGGAGTGGAAATTGATGCGGGCCTGTACGCTAGAGTTGGCTGCGGCATCGAAGGAAGCTGTGTCGATGTCTGCGGTCTGGCCAACAAAGGAGGTGTGGCTGCGGAGGAGGTCTTCGATGATATAGACCGGGTCCTCAATTAGGTCGCCCTCATCGTACGAGTTTGATCTGCCCCCCGCATCGATCCACGATCCGAACGTCTTACCGGCGCACTTAACCCAGTACTCAGAAATGTTCACCGGCTCATACTCGAGCTGCAGGTAAGCCGAGTACACCTTCAGGATGTAAGTGGGGGTGCCAACAACACTCCCATCAGAGTTGCTGTCAATGAAGGTCTGTGTGGGAAAGGCCGTGATCAAAAACAGCCACGGCTGGATTCTCCTGCTTCCGGGAAAGAACCGATCGCCCAATCGCCACCCGTAATCAGACGCTATGTAAAGGTTGCTGGAAGATCCGGGCTGAATGTCGGTTGTTTCATCGAAGGTGGTTGTTACGGTGCTGGGGGTGGTTGAGGTGCCGATGACCGCAAAGCTAGCAATGAACCGATCGGCCGACATGTTAAACCCATCCGCACCAGCCGCCAAGCAATAAGCATCAACCTTCCCGGAGTTGATCGACCCAGTAGTATAAGCCGCCGTTCGCACGGAAAAGGTGCCAGTCCCGACCATGCGACCGATACCGTTTGTTGCATCGATGGCCCTCTCATTCCCTAAGCTAGGGAAGATCAGGGGGAAATGAGAGGCAAGCTTCTTAGGGGCCGTGTTCTTATCGAACGTATCTCGCTGAAAGGCGAAGGTGGTCTCATCGTCGTCGTAGATGTTGGAGAGATCCTCGGGCTCGCGGATCTGGTAAACCCCGTTGACGTCTCCGGGCAGAGAATAAGTATAGAGGTGGTATGATGTCTCTTTTCCGGCCTGAATCTCCTCTGCGCTCAGGCCCTGCTCGAAGTCACCGGGCTTCCAGTCGCAGGGCTTCACACGCACATAGGCGCGTAGGCCGGGCGTAATAACGGCGCGAAAGACCGCGTCGTCCTGCTCCTCGTTCACATCGATGGTCAATAGGCTCGTCTTGAACCACTGCAGGCCGTGCGTGAAGCTGGACTTTTCAATGGTAGGCTGGCGACACCAGAGCGGAGACGTGTTTCCGGACGGGTCGCTGATCGAGTAGATCGGATGGTCGGCCACCACAAGCTTCGGGCGATTGGTGCCCGTCATGTCGTCGGTGGCTAGAGCAACAGCCATCCCCGTACCGGGCGTGGTGAGCCACGGCTCGGATCCAGTGAAGGAGCCGTAGACAATGGGGATCTTGCGAGACAGAACCACCCGCTTGTTCCGCGTATCCTGCGACCCGAGAACGTCATTGTTCGGGTTGACCGGGGCATTGGGGTAGGCGCTACGCAGGGTGCGGCGAGGCAACGGAGTCTCTGAGATCAGAGGCACGCGGCTGGTTGCCAAAAGCTGTACTTCGTCCCGGTTTACGCTCTTACAATCCAAGAGAAATCCCCGAAACACCAGCAACATCGAATCGGCCACGGTATCTTCGCCTTTGAGGCGCCACACGTTAACCGGGTAGCCCTTCCAGTTCTTCATTTGCTCGTCGATGTAGAGCGGGCCACCGTTCGAGTCCATAGAGTACTGGTGATTGAACAGCGAGAAGGTCACGTCGTTGACCCGAAATTCCTTGCCGAAGAGCGGGTCTATGCTCGCATCGATTGCGGAGATGCGCTTGAGGAAGGGGTGGGTTAGGTACGTAGTAAGATTGCGGAATTCCTCAGAATAGTAGAAGGTCGTCGTCCCGTTCGTGAACGACACCACCCACCCTGAAGCCACCCCCGACCTCAGCATATTGTTCGCAAATCCAGACGTGGTGGTTAGCATTCTAGTACGTCGATCCGTCCTGCACGTATGGCAGGGTGGTGAACTTCAGCTGATACTTGCGAACCTCGAACTCGAGGTCCTCCCAGTTCGGAACGTCCTTGTCGAAGCGGCAAAGGAACGCGTCATAGATGGTGGTTCCCTCGTTGTAGATGAAGGGAAGGAGCGACCCCCGGCAGTTGTTGAAGAGGGTCTCGATCATCTCTGCGTTCGTGTCGTCCGTGGCCGGGTTGTCGAACGTCAGGATGTTGCGCTCAAAGTGGATCACAGGCTGGCGCGCGTCGGCGATGAAATGGCGGCTTCCGTCCCGGGCCTTGAACTCAGTGTTCATGTACTCCGGGAGATCTGATATCGGGTATTCGCCAGTGGCTGTGGTCTCATACTCCTTCATCAAGAAGATTTCGCCGAATTCCGGGATGCCCGGGAAATCAAGAGAGAACGGGGCGGCGGTGCTGAAAGAGAACTTCCACCACACAGCCGTTACGATTATCGGGTCTTGTACGATGGTATACCACAGTGGAAACCGGTTGTTGGACGCGTCGGTGTTGTCGACCGGGATGTCGGCCACCAGCTCGTTCCATATGGCCCCATCGTCCGACCACGACACCGTGAGAAGCATGGTCTGCCAGATCGTGTCGTAGTGGGTAAGCCATACACCGAAAGTATCCCACGGAGGTGGGGTGGTGGCGGTGAACTTGACGACGATCTCCTGCGGCGGACTGGTTAGCCCAGATGCCTTCCACGTAGCGGCGAGATGGCCATCGAGTAGGTGGTTCTTGTTGTACTGCGAACCCGTGAACGTGCTCGTCACGCTGTAGACGATCGTCTGGCCAAAGCCTACCGGCGTATAGAACTTAATGAACCCCATAGTCGTCTCCTACGAGAAGCTCTCTTCGGCATCGGTTTGGCCGCCCTTACCGCCGCCACCCGCGCCACCACCGCCCGGGATGCCGTTGAATCCGCTACGGTAAGAGGCGCTGGGCCCTCCAAGGGGGTTGCGGCTCCGGGCCAATACGCGCGTCTGATTTACGTCAGCGGCGCGAACCACCTCAGGCAACACTGTCCGACGAACGAACTCCTCATCGGCCATGCCACTGAAGTTCAGCTGGATCATCTGAACCATACCTCCCCCAGCAACAGCACCTCCCGACTGAGACGCGACCACCGAGCGACCGAACTGCGGGGCGCCCGTCACGGACTTAAACCCCTGCATATACTGATTCCCCGCGTCGCGACCCCACTTGCGTGCGATAGCGTCGTTGCGTGGGTCATCGAATCCAGCGATGAGAGCAGTCAGGCCCCCAGCCACTGCAATACCGGCTGCAACCGCAAGGGCAGGACCGACGATCGGAATGCTCGCTACGGCCTTGGCAGCGAGGACCGCTGCGTGGGCGATGTACTTCATCGTCGACAGGATCAAGGCAGCGACTTCCTTACCCAACTGAATCACGAACTTGGCCGAAGCAACGATGGCTTCGCCAATCCCGCCAGTCACAGCCTTCAGGGCTGAGCCCATGGCGCCCAACACGTTCTTGACTGTGTTGCCGATTTGGATGGTTCCACTAAAGGCGGTGTTCAGGGTCTTAACCCCGTTGATCATGGCATTAACGCTATTGCCAATGGTCTCCATCTGCTGAATCAGTTGGGGCGAGATATCGGCTCCAAACACGTTCGAAAGATCAACGAACCCGCCCATGGCATCGGTCAGGGCGAAGTACGCGTCGCGCTGTGCCTCCTGCTGAGCGAGGATCTCTGCGTTCTGGTCCTTGAGGATCTTGTCTGCGTCGGCCTTGTTTTTGGCGTTTTGGATCAGCCCCTCTGTGATCTCATCATCCGTGGCGGCGTACCTCTTCAGGTCAGCCTCGAGGTCAGCGGTCCAGTTCGTCTTGGTCTTCGTTGCCCCGGCTTTCATTTCGATCTTGAGAGGTGGCGGCTTGAACTCCGCAAGCGTCTTGTTGATGTCGGCCATCGCTTCCTGATGAATATCAAGACGCTTGGCGGAGGTGTCAGACTCTTCCTTCAGCATGGCCTTGTTGATGGTGCGTAACGTACCTAGCCTCTCAAACAGGGCGTCGGCTTCTACCTTCAGCCCGGCGGCGCTGTTCTTGACGGCCATCTCATAGAGATTGTGGAGGTAGGCTTCCTGCTCCTTGGTGTTCAACTTGCGGAAGTTGTTTTGCTCGGCGATCATGCCCTTATTCTTGTCGATAGACGCCTGCAGCTCCTCCTGCGACACGGTAAGGAAGACCTTAAGGGCGCCAAACAAGCCGTCGGCGTTGGACATCTGCCGGAACTGCTCGGCAGTTAACTCGGCGAGACTGCTCAGGACCGGGATCAGCTTCCCGCCTACGACCTCCTTCAGGTCATCGTAGTTCTCGGACAGCAGCCGGACCTTGCCCGCGTAGGTGTTGAGATCGGCTTGGGCCGCCCCAGCAAAGCGTTCGCCAATGGCCCGCTGTAGCTCGGCCATACGCTCTTGGGTTGAGGAAGCGGCGGTGATTTCGGTCTTCAGGCCCCGGATCTCGTTCGACGCGCCCGAGATAAACTTAGTCATTTTATCGACCGTAGAGAGCAGATCCTCACCTGTACCCGCAGCCAGATCGGCGGCGGACGCCATAAGGGCCAAGGATGCTTGCACCCCGAGGCCCGCGTCGTGGAGCCTCTGGAACGCCTGTCCGGACATCTCGTCGGAGATCCCGGTCAGCTGCTGCATCCCTGTGGCGAACTGCTGTACCAGTCGGGTGTTCGCCCCGGTTTCGTCGCCGTGGCGCTTCAGAGATGCCGTTACCGAATTCCAAACCTTCTCGGATTCGACGGCCGCCCCGATAGTGCTGGCGATCTCATTCTTGAGGAAGCTGAACGCCTTGGTCACGGCATTAGCCACAATCGTACCGACTGCGATGCCCTGTGTGAAGCGGGTCCAGAGAGGCGAACCGGTCTTGGCCTCCCCGTTCAAGAGGCGGATTTCGCGGTTGAGCTTGTTGATTTCCTTCTGCGAGGCGACGGCGGCTTCACCACCCAGCTTGACCAGCTCGTTCTGTAAACGCTGAATCTCGGCGCTTGCCGAGTTCGAGGCTTCTAACGAGATTTTATACTTATCAGCCATAGCTACCTCCGCTTACCGCTAAGCTTCCTTTGCGCTGCTTCCACGTCGTTCTTTTCCTTCTTCGCCTTCACCCGGTTGATCTCGTTTAGCTCAGCCGTGATAACGTCAATTGCATCGTCAATGATGCAAGGAAAGTTGAGGTACTCCTCGGTTGAGTTGAATGACTTCGACCAAATCCGCTGGTAGAACTTCAGAAGCTGCCACGACAGCGGGGTGACCAGCGACTCCACACACACGCTGTAGTATAGGGTCAGAGCGACGAGGGGTGGTACGGGGCGTCCGGCTGAGCAGGACGCGTGCTCGACGCAAACCAACCAATGCTGCTTGTCCAGATCGACCGGAGGTAGCTTTCCACCGATAGCCGTCGCAATGTGGTTGCTGCATCTCAGACAGGCTCGGCGGCCCTTCTTGCACGTCTCCGAATGCTTGTTTTCCTCACCAACAGCGGAGTTGACTAGGCTGGTGAGGATACGGAGTTTCCCGCTTCGGCCTCCGTAAGACCGGCCTCAGACATCAGGGTCTGGGCCACCTTAAGAATGTCGCGCCAAGACTCGAAGTCCGAGATGATGGTCTTGGGGTCGCCCTCAATGCCCTCGATGGAGACGATCTGCTCGGCGAGGATGTCAATCAGGGAGTCGCAGCGTTGGATGGGGGAGTCCGAGCTGTTGGTTTCAAGCTCGGCGATCCGGGAGGCCAGTATCATCTTATCCCGGACCGACATGGGCTTGACGGTGAAGACCGTACCGTCTACCGTCATGGTTCTGTTCTTGGAACGATCGATGATGCGGAGCATTGTACCACCTTCCACTTAGACCACATTAACCGCTTGCCCGGCTCGAGCCGGGAGTTTACCAGCCGCGCAACTCGGAGTTGGTGATCGTCACCACCAGAGCATCGTTGGCGGTATGGGACGATGCCTCGCCCACGATGGTGATGGTCGCACCATACGAGCCGTCAGTCGTCGAAGCAACGTCCGTGATCTTGCCCTTGAGGGTGACCGTAACGTTACCAAAATCGACGTCGAGGGTGATGTCAGTACCCGCCTGCAGAGCGTCGTTCGAGTCGTTGTAGTTCTCATCGTAGAGGATGCTCAGCGACCCCGAGATGGTGCGGTTCGTGAACCCCACACTCAGGAAGCCCCCAATACCGTCGATACCCACCGGGGTAACGTCGTGGGTGGCTTCAACCGAGAACCCCGAGATCAGCACGTCGGTCAGGCCCGCGCCCGTATTCAACTGGGCGCTCAAAATGTTGTCATCATAAAGGCGGCCATAGGAGTCGGTGCCTTCGGGGGTTGGGGTGATGTTGCTGGGGTTCGAAGTCGTCGACAGGGTCGATCCGTTGGCCACCACATCAGCCGCGAACTTGAGGGGGTTGCCCCGCTCCCAACTGAGCATGAAGCGCTTCGTGACGGCGCCCCCTACCTTGTGAGACTTGGATGCGTCCGGGCTGACCTTCACAAAGGACAGAAAGTGGCCCGCGTCGGCCCCAAAGTCGGGATTTGTCGTGAAGTACGAGAACGACTTCGTATAGTCCGGAGATACACCCTCCGTGACGTTCTGGAAGTGGGCCGCCGCCAGCAGGTCGAGGACATGGACATCCACGTCGCCCGACACGGTGAAGTTCGGCATGGCTCCACCGTCCTTGTGGACCGTGTTCCGGGTGGTCTGGTTCTTGTTGGCGTGAACCCCCGGGGTCGTATAGATCTTGGTGTCGAACTTGATGTCGAAATGCTCGCAATCAAGCCCCTGCCACGGCCCGGCATCAACGGTAGCGGCTGCGAAGTCGGTGCCCTCGGCAACCGCGTACTGTAAGTCTCTTGCTTCTCTAAAAGTCGTCATGGCAGTATTCTCCTGATAGTATTCGGTTTTACACCGGTCTTCTTAGACTTGGGTGTGCCTCTGGACCTTGAGGATAGTGGCTAGGACCTCACCGCCCCGGGTCTTGGAATCGTCGAACTCGGCGTCCATACTCGTGACCTTCACCTCGAGGACGCGGTAATTGTCGCCTAGGTCGACGTTGGCCTTTAGGACCTCAACCACCCGGTCGATGTTCGCGCGGGTTGAAGGGTTGTTTCGGGCGAACCCAATGAAGGATGAGTGCACATGGATCGAGATTACTATCTCGTGTCGGTTTAGAATGTCGTTCGACCACCCCTCGTGGTTGGTGTCCTCACCCACAACCTGAACCGTCACCGAAGGTAGGGTGAGATGGGCCAGCGCATGGTAGTTAGCCGACTGGGTAAGGAACTCCCCATCCATCAACGAGTAGATCTTGTTGTGGGCGATATTGAGTACATTGAGGGCCATGTTAGTTCTCGTCCCTCGGGGCCCAATAGACCATCGCCACCGTAAAGCGTGCGCTGCTGTTTTGGTTATTCTCCCAAAGCTCGGGCCCCGCTACCGACACCAGCTCGAACCCCAAGCAATGTTCGCCTAGGTCAATGGGCTCGAGGATCGCATTCTTGATTTCGGCGACCAGTTCCTCAATGGCGTTGTAATTCTCCTTCGTGAACACGATCAGCTCGATACGCGCCATGAACCGGGAGTCCGTAGCATCGATCACTAGGGTAACCTCATCTCCGGGCACGACCGCTACGTAGGGGGCTAGGTTCTCAATCACAGGCTGATCATCCACAAAGCGCGAGGCCTTGTTGACAAGGGGCAGCGCCTCGAGCGAGGTCACTATCGAGTTCAGCAAATCAATTCGAGTACTAGGCATTGTCTCGATCCACGAACGGCGGGGGTACCCGCTTCTGAATTTCGTCTAACCGCTCCCGAAGAGCGGGGGCCAGCTTGGGTATGTTGGTTGTCGGTACGTAGACCGGCTCCTTGGTGATCTCGACGGGCGGATCTCCCGGGGCGGTTCTCGGTGACGCTTCCTCGACGAAGTAGTAGGCCATGGTGTCGGTCCAGACGCAGTCGGGCGCCCGCATCGTGCGGCCCCGCCGAAGCTGCTCGAAGGCCTGTAAACGCTTCAGCCCGAACAGGGGGCGCAGGGCAACCTCGATGAACTTCCGGCAGAGGGGGTTGCGGTTCGACATGCTCTTGTACTTCGCCAGCGCCGCGTCGTTTAGCTTAATATACCTCATCGGAATAGCTCTCCCAATTTCCGCTCAAGAATCCTCAGCACGAAGTCATTGTCGAATTCCTTGCTGAAGTAGCGGCTGGGCCGAATGCGTGTGCGATGACCCCTGCCTGTCAGACCACCCAGATCCTGAATACGGGCGTAGGGCATGTTCGATTCTACGGTCAGGGTCGTAATTAAGCCCTTCTCGGTGACCGAGCTTTTGATCGAGCGACCAAGGCGCCCGGTTATTGGGCCGATCACCCGCCCCATGGCGTTGAAGGAGATGAGATCTTCGAGCTTGACCGCCGCCTCTTCCATCCCATCGAAGACGTACTTCTTGAAATTCTTCTGAATGTTGGCCAGCTGCGGGGGCGTGGTCTTGGGAACCTTGATCTGGAGGAACACTAGAACGTCCACCCTAGAAATCCCGGCTGCGATAGGAACGCTCCCACGTCGGGCATGAGGTCAAGGGGGCTGCCAAAATAGCGGTAGGGCTCGAGCATTTCTTTGATTTTGGCTGGCTCGGCGAGATTTAGTGACCGCTGCTTGTCTCCATCGGCCCAAGAAGCGACCCCGATGTTCGAAGCCACAAGCATACGCCAGTCGACCAGCAGGTGGCATGCGTCCTTGATATCAAGAGGGAGTTCATCTACGTCCGCATAGGGGGCGTAGGAAATGCCCGGGTTGGGCGACATTGGCTCCGGGATTGTGCTATCTGGAAGGAGGGGGCGCTTGAGGTAGAGCTCAATCGCGCGCGAGGCGCGGTTAATGAAGAACTCAAAGCGGGCGCATTCCGCTACTGAAAGTTCCCGCGTGATTCCCTTGTATAGCGCATGTTCTTCGGCGGTGACAAGGGCTATAGGCGTTAGGTCCGAACCTGAACAGGCCACCGTCGTTGCTCCAGTTGAAAGGTTAGATAAGATACGCGACAGGGGGCCATTCGGCCCCCTTCATTATCGCGTTACTGGAGCTACTACACGACCTCGGTGACGAGGCGGTAGGCCGCACGCTTGGAGCCGTACACCAGCTGCGAGCGCAGCACTACGTCCCACACCTCGGACAGATTTCCGGCGGTCTGCTTCGGTCCATCGACCAAGAACAGGCCCCCGTCAGCCGACACCATCTCGCAACCTTCCGGCCCAATGTTGTAGAAATTGAAGGCCATGCGGTTGGAGGCGTCAGCGGTGATCTGATCCGCGTTGAAGAACAGCACGCCGTCGTTGTGGATGGTCGAGAAGCCGAAATCCTGCATCGCAAGAATCGCGGCCGTGTTTCCACCTGCAGCGGCGCGGAGTGCACGCTTGACGCAGTTGTAACCTGCGTCACCGGTGATGCAGACGTTGTAACCCGACTTGGGCAGACTGGTCAGCACACCGTCAAGGACGTCCAGAATGTCCGCAGCCTCGCCACCCACCAGATCGGTCTGGAGGGGAGCATTGGCCACGAAGTCCTGAATGCCCCACATATCGAACGCCGTGCCGTCGCCTGACCCAACGATCTGGGCCACCGTGGTACGGTAGATCTGTGCCACCGCAGCCTCGCTCGAGCGGGCCGACTGGAAGCCATCTTCCGTCGCCTTGGAGCGGTAAGCCTGCGATGCGATCTGGCCGAGCCCGAGGGTGAACGTATCGTCCACCTGAGCGGCCACACCGGAGTTGGGAATGCCAGCGGACGTGCCGAGTGAAGCGGCCGTCGCACCGTCAGTCCAGTTGATGCGGAGTCCCGCAAGCGGAACCGGACGCGGTACGCCCAGCGCCATCACGATCGGCGCCTGACCCATCAGAGCCTGACCGAGAGAGGGGTAAACGGTCAAACCCTCGATGGCGGCGTCCCACTGTGCCTTTGTAGGATAAGCCATGTGAAACCTCTTGTGTTAAGTGCTTCGGGTTGATCGCTACTTGCTCCCGGCCGAATCTCCATTCGGGCCTAGCAAATGAACGAAGTTAATTCTTGCCTTCCGGCAAACGCCAAATCTGAAATCTACTTCGACGCCGCTACCGGCTTGGCCGGGAACAGGGCGTTGAACTGCTTCTCCTGCGGAGTCCGACCGGGCGTGCCCTCGGGGGCGTCGTCGGCCTTGGCCTGTACCTGCGCCCACGGATTCGCGGGCTTCGGCTTCTCGGCAGGAGGCGCCGGAGCGAGGGTATCCTTCCACTCGGCGGCGAATTCCTTGATGAAATTCTCGGCGGTATCCTCTGACAGGTTGGGGGCGGTCGAGATTGCCATCTTGACAATCTTCGGGGCGAAGCCCTTGCCAACCAGCGCTTCAGTCACCTTCGACACCACCCTGTCACGGACGATCGAACCCTCGAGGTTACTGTACTTGGTCTTCAAGTCGAGGATCTCCGCGTCACGCTTGGCGAGCAATTCGACAGCTCGCATGTCTTCCTCGGAAGCCAACTTCTCGGCCTCCTCATACTTTTCCAGCTTCTTCTGCATCTCATCGATCTTGATCCGACGGGCCTTTGCTTCCGCATTGGCGGCGAGCTTGGCGTCCCGTTCCGCGTTCAGAGCATCGAGCATGTCCTTCTTGCTCTTGCTTTCCCATTCCTTGACACGTGCTTCATCGGCTGCCTTCTGATCGGCTGCCTTCTGTTCCTCTGCCTTCGCTTCGGCTGCTTTGGCCTCGGCGGATTGGGTTTCGGCTGCCTTTGCGTCGGCTGCCTTTTGCTCGGGAGTCTGTTCGTCGGCCATTATTTACTGCTTTCTGCCCATCCGGGCGATTCACGGTTAGTAGCACCTTGTACACACTAGGAATTAATATGCTTCCTCTGAGGAGGTATCTCTGGGGGGCTTGGGAGGACCGGGGGGCGGCGTTGGTGTTTCGTTCGGGGGCGTCTCATCCTCCGGGGTTTCCCCTTTGGCTTGGGGCTTGGCCGCGTCGTTGATCTTCTTGTTCTCGTCGATGCGCTCCTGCGCCGCTTCTACGGAGAGGTCGGGGTTCTCTCGGCGACCTATCTCAGCGGCCGTGATCAGGTTATTAGCCAGCATGAACTCGTAGTAGGCAATCTTCTCCGGGATTGAGGCAAAGACGTTCGTCTCGTCCGGGGCGAAGTCAATAGTTAGCTCGATACCCGGGGGTATCTGAACCGCACCCTCTTCCTTGTTGGCCTCTACCCAGATCAGCTCCCAGAGTTCCTGCTCAAAGGATGAGAGGATTGGGCGCCGGGACCGTACGAGATCAAGCAGCCCCGACTGAGAGTTCTGTAGGGATTCGGCCGTCTGGACCTGTGCACTGTTACCCTCGAAATTCTTGAGAGCATGGCCCCGCATCGAGAGCATGGTGCGGTAGATGTTTTGCAGAAGCTCGAATACCACCGCTGGCTCAGTTTGAGATGGGCCGACGTAGGAGATCTCCTTGGGTAGGGGCTTGCCTTCGTCGTCAAGCTGATTCTCGTAGTTGATCTGGCGACACCCCGACACGATCTTCTGGGCTATAGAAGTAGCCTCAACGTGTGAGAACCCGCCCAGCACTAGGAACTCGAATAGGGAGGTCTGGGTGGTCATGACCGAGTGCGAGGCGAGCAGGGATCGCACCTTGCAGAACGACAGCAGGCCCCCGTCAACCGGGCCCCAAAATCGCTTCGAATCGGGCGTCAGGCGGAGGACAGCCCACGGAAGTCGGTCGTGTCCGTGTGGCTCGGTGATCACCTGCGGCTCCTGCTGCTTGACCTTGATGGTGGTCACCACATTCTCTTCATCCCACACCACTTCGACCGAAGCGACCTTGCCCTCGGGGGTCTTAGTCTTGTACTTGTATATCACCTTGGCGGCGATAGAGGGGCGCATCATGTCCACCTCTACATCAAGACCCCGGTATGACGGACACTCCTTGACCAGCTCCATTTTGCCGGTAAACTGGTTGTAGGTAGGTCGCACAAGCACGGTGCCCTCGTAGGCAGCCTGTCGCTCGTACTGGAGCATCCACATGTCGAAGTCCATCTCCTTGTAGATCTCCTCGATGCGCTCGAGCACCTCTTCGGACGGCTCCTCACCGTCGATGAGGAAGTAGCGAATGGGGGGTCGAATATAGGTCTTGCACTCGGCGTCGATGATCTTGCGGACAACCGACAGGTAGAGCGAGTAGATTGTCAGTCGCTCCTTGTTGACCAACGACCGGACCCGCTCGTCGATGTTGACTTCATCAACCCCAACGCCCGAACCCCGGTACTCGATATCGAGCATCAGGGCGTCGCACGCTAGCTGGGATCGGGAGGGGTCTCGGGCTTCGAACTTTGCCGGATAGGGCATGCCCATAAAGCTAAACGGTTCGGCCATCTCTACTTCCAGTGCAGCTTATCGAAGAAGGTTAGAATTAGCCCAGCAATTGTCACAATTCCGGCGCCTATCCACCGGATGGTCCGGGTCGTGGCATCCAAACGAATAAGGGACTTCTCACAGTCCTCTACCCGTTCGGTTAGCTTCTCCATGACCGGAGCGTGGGCGGCGAGGGCCTTTTCTGCGCCCTTAGAAGCCGCAAGCTCCACCCACAGCGGGATCTCGTGGTCGGACATGCTGTCGGACATCTACCTGCCCTTAAGCCAGTCCAGTACGGCCTCTGCCTTGAGCCGGACCCACAGCGCCACGGCGCGCACAGCATCGCGCACCTTGTCCCACTGGTCGAGTAAGAACCACTTCACGCGGTCAAGCCACGTGGGCGGCAGGAAATAGACGTCGATCTCGGGATCGGGTAGGGGGGTTCTCTTCGCCGCGCGTTTGCGCGGGACTAGAGACCGGGTCTTCCTTGTGGATTTGCGCTTGGCCATGTTGCTCCTACTTGGGTTTGCGGACGTGCTTGAACATCTGCATCTGCCGTTCGCGTTCTTTGGCGTCGTCCTTGGTGGAATAAACCTTGGGGTAGAGATGGCCGGTAGACTTCGACCGGATTCTGTACCCACCCTTTGCTTTCTCGATCATTTCGGGCCTCGTGGGGATACGCCCTTGTACACCCGGTTAGCCGAACGCTTGGTTAAACAAGGCAACCTCAGCGGCCGTGAGTACGTGTGGTTCCGCCTGTGCGCCCCGATTCTTGTAGATAAGCGAGGCTATGAGGGCATAGTTGTCTGCGTGGCGGTAATCGTCGCCGTGGGGGCCCTTGTTCCATCGGGGCCACCGGAACTCACCTTTGTCTACCATCACCCGGACCGACGACAGGAGGTGGGATACAAACTCCCCATTGCAGATCTGGGTCACGAAAGTGGGCAGTGCTATACCCCCGTTGCGATAGGCCTGTGCGGTGAAGTCAAGAGACTCTTGTCGGTTGGCGATGATGCGGCCCCCGGGTTCGTGGTGGTACATGCGCTTATTGTCTTCCTTGCCGAGGTCGGTATACTTGCAGGTGAATACCCGATTGGGGTGGCGCTTACGCAAGGCTTGGGCGCCCTCACCCGCTAGCCAATCGCCGCCGCCTTCGTCGATCACGACTACTGCGGCATTGAACACGGCCATGGCCTCCTCGAGGTCGGCCCACCGGCTGAACTTGCTGGCGTGGATCAGCTGGCGTTGACCATCTCGGATCTGCTCTATGGCCATATAACCGGGCTGGTCAACCCCAATGACGACGGGATACTCGAACCGGGTGCCCTTGGCTTGCTCTACCGTCGGGTAGTAGACGACCTTCGGAGTGGCGGCCTTCAGGATGTCAGAGATTCCAATCTTGGCGGTGGCCTCGACGTAGGGCAGCCCGAGATCGAACCGGTAGAAGATCGCCAGCTTGTGGGGCGAGCCTTGGGCCTTGATCCACCGGTCGAGCATCTCGTGGATGGTGCGTTCCTGTGGGGCGGCGAAGAGCTTGGGGATGTGGTACCCCGATGTCGTGCTCTCGGGGTTCTCGGCCACCCACGTCCCTGCGCCTAACCTATCGAATGGGTCTCCACACTTGATGCAGACCGGCTGACCCGATGGGTGGTTCAGTACCCACTGGTCGTTCTCGAGGTGGACGAAGTGGATGAGCCAGTCGAGCTCTTGGGGGTGGCCACATTGACAACGAACGTGCCATTTGTTGCGGGTCGTCTCTTCCTCGAAGATCTTGTGTAGCCCCATACCCGGGTGGGTTGGATTTCCAAGGCGAATTGTGTGCGGGTTGTCTGAGGCGCCTTGGCGGGTATAGGCGAGGTCGAGGTTACCACCGGCCAAGCAGAGGTCGTACTCGTCGATGAACACCACGTCGGTAGCGTTGACGAAGAAGGTCTTCTCGGTTGTTGCGCCGCCGAACATCCACCCGGTACCATAGATCGACTTCAAGGCGGACGAGTCGGCTGCCTTCTTGGATTGCTGCATCTCTCCTACCGCCGACCGATACTCGGGTACCCGGGCGACAAGGCCGTCTAGGCGGTCACGGATGAAGTAGCGCATCAGAGTCACGTCGGGCAGTAGGTAGATTCCGCGCAAACCTCGCTTAGCAAAGCTGAACATCGAGGCAAAGGCCAAGGTAGACATGCCTATCTGCGATGCCTTCATCCAAACTTGATTGGGGTTGTTATCCTTGAGGATGTCGACCATCCACAGGCGGTTATCAAACTGAAGTGGTGCGTGTCGAGTGCTTAGGTGGTAGAAGTGAGCATAGAAGAGCTTGGGGTACTTCTCCCATAGCTCCGATGCGACCTGTGCGTCGTCGAGCACCTCCGGTTGCGACATCTAGTTCAAGAACCCGCGTGCGGCTTCGAGGCGTTCGGGCGTAGACTGGATGGTTAGGGTCCGAACCGAGCCGGACTGCTGGACGGCCGCATTGCGCTCCCGCTCGCTCATCATGTCGTGGATGGCCCGGAGTGCGTGAACCTTAAGGGCCGTCTTGATTGAGGGGGAAGTGGCAATTTCGCTAAGCTTCTTGACCCGCTGAAAGAGGCTGGCGAACTGGACCCGGTTCAAGATGTCTTCGGCCGCGCGCCTACGTTCCTCGAGAATACGGGCTGGCCATCCCTCGGGCCCGGTGTTCTTCATGTAGAGGCCACAAGAGGTTCTGAAGGACTGGTATGAAACGGAAAGCGGAGGCTTACCTGAGTCCTCTGTCCACTGGGGCGAGGTTAGGTAACCGTAGATGTCCTTCGGCCTTTCGAAGCTTGCTAAGGCCGTTATGATGTGGTCTATGTGGGCTTTTGTGAGTCGCATCGTGGTACCCCTCCGGGTTGTTCACTAGCGACTTGTACACGGCCCGGATGTGTGTCGGGGGCCTACGACGGTACTACGAAGGGCGGTTTAGGCGGTCTTGGGGGGCCCTGAACCGGGTCTGAAGCGGCTTTAGAGGGGCGTCAGGGGCTACTCTTTGCGTCTTGGGTGGCAGATGGGACAGTCGTCACCACAGCATGAGAAGACCCCGCCAAGCACAAGCGCAACTAAGATTACGATGGCGGTGCAAATGGCCTGCGTGGCGCTCATGTCGTTCGATCACTTCTCGAAGGTCGGCTTGCCACAAGCTGGGCATCTAACGGGCGGATACTGATCCAAGAAGGCGTCCCCGCATGCGGTCTGGTAGATGCCGTCGTTGTCTAGCTCCCATCGGCAACGGCTAAGTGAGTTATCGGCCACTGTAGTCGTACTGCGATCCTTCGTCCGAACCGGGAAAGCTGTCGGGGTGGGTCGGCACTTCCGCGAGATTGCCGACGTTTTGCCAGCCGGGTTCATAGGCGAATAGGCACTCGTTACATGCGGTCTCCTGCTTGTGGGCGACCGCGATGGTATCTCCGAACTGAACTACCGGCTTCCAGTTGGGGGGTGCGATGAACTCTGAGGCGGTGACGTGGTTGGCCTTGGTGAGATGTTCGGCAAAGGCCCAGTACGCTTGGCTGTCGAACTTGCCCTTGGGTCCGGGTGCTGAACGACCGGCATAGGGCGGATCGAGGTAGAAAGTGGCGCCCGTATAGTTCTCGTAGGTGAGGTAGTCGACACAGACGAGGGTGATTTGGTCACGGTGGGCCTTGAGGATGTCTACCTTCTTGGTCCACATGCGCTTGAGCGAGGCGCTCATGTCGCCCTTCTTGCTACGAGCATAACCACCGAACCACGAAGCCGCGAAAGCCATTCCGAAGCCGACGTAGGCCGTCATTGGGTCGTTCGGGTCGCGTATGGCCTTGTATTGCTTGAAATCGGCCTCAGATACGGTGTCAGGAGGAACCCACCCGTCGAGTGACGCCATCCATGTCGTCATCAACGCCGGGTGGAGGTCGGATAGAACAATGCGGACGTCCTTGGGCAGTTGGGGGATCACCTTCATGGCGGCTCCCAAGGCGCCGCAGAACGGCTCAACGTAGAGCTTGCATTCGGGGTCCCAGTTGGCAATGATATAGTCGGCGATTCGGCCGCCCTGTCGCATCTTTCCGCCCAAATATCGCATCTAGTACCTCGGGTCCCAACGCTTGAGGGCGTCGATGAAGGTGAGTTCAGGAACTACGGTTTTCGCGTACTTGCCGGTCGTCACGGCCGCACCAAGCCGAATTGCGGCGAAGTATACCACTCGACGGGGCAGCATGGCGGCAACGGTGGCCGCAAGCCAGTCTTTGATCATGTCGTCTCCTCAACTTTGATGGTTACTAGGCGCGGCATCAATTCGCCGCCATATCTGGTATAGTCGCGGCCACCGTCAACGAAGGACTTGCCGCACGGACAGTGGCGAAAATCGTGCCGATGCCTCGACCATACGATCTCATGGCACTCTCGGCAGATGATGCCGGTGAACTCGGTCGGGATCACAGACTGGTAGGCCATGGCGAGACGCGCTTCGAATCGCGACCCTTCTTCTGGCGCTTCTGGAGGATCTTTATGGCCGCTTTAGCGTGCTTGACGACCGATCCGGGCAGGGCGTCGCGGTTGAGCTTGTCGAGGGCTATGATCTGTGATAGCAGGCGCAGGGCCCATGCCTCGTGATTGTGGCTAACGTGAGGCATTTAGGGCCTTCTTCCGATTCGGGCCTTGATTATGGGGGCGGCCACAGCGCACACCGCCACTCCAGCGACTACGACTTCAGTGCAGACGAAGCACATTAGCGGTTATCTCCATCACCATGAAGGGTGTCCTTCTTGGCGCGTTCGTCGAGCTTCTTGATGTTGGCGGCGGCGACGTCCGATAGCTTGGCGCCTATTTCGTCGCAAGTGGCCGAGAGATACCACAAGGCGTCTCCCAACTCCTTGAGAATGGCCTTGCGGTTCTCCTCGGTAATCTCCCCGCCTTGGTCGCGCGCGATCTTCTTGACCTTACCAGCAACCTCGCCAGCCTCGTTGGTTAGACCGAGGACCGTATACTCAAGAGCCCCAAGCGGATCGGCATGCTTACAGTGGCAGTAGTCGCAAAACCGATGGCGCGGGTAGATCTTGAACCGGCGGGCTTTCTGCTGGTAGTCGTTGAAATTCACTGCGCGACTACGATTGGCAGGTTACAGTTCTCGCCGAGCGGGTACCCCGGGGTCAGGTCGAGTGTCAGATTGGTGCCCGGCGCCAGCCACACGCCAACGAGGCAAGGGTCGGTGGGGTGGTGTCGCATATTCACCACTTGTGGCTGATCACAGGGCGAAAGCTCGGTGGTCGTGAAATACTGAATCTGGTGGGCCGTATTGCCAACCAACCGCCAATTGCATGGTTCTGCCTCAGGAGGTGGTGCGGCCGAGGTGGTCGGCTCGGTCATCGACCTGTGGTGGTCTACAGGGCTCACGGAGTTCGAACAGCCGGTCGGTCCGGCGCTGATAAGCAGCAAGAGGACCAAAATCAGCACAAACAGGGCGATCATCTTCACGTATTTGGACATTAGTTCTTTCTCCTTGTTGGCACACGTACACCCCTCTGGGCCAAACGCTTAACTGGGCGGCTTCTGGACGGCCCCAAGGGCCCGAATCAGGGCAAGCTTCCGCTGCAAGCGCCACTTCTTGGCCCGTCGTCGGGCCTTTTCCTTAGCAACAGCCCCTTGCCGGTAGATGCGGGCATTCTCCGCTCTGCACTCTAAGCATACCGAATTGCGCTGATCCTTATAGCGGGCGTCCATGCCGAAGGCCGAGAGGGGCTTTCGGGTCCGGCAATGTGGGCATGGCTTAGATTGCCCCTCCTGCTGCTGGTCCAAAAGCCTGCGCATCTCGAGATTAATTCTCTGAGATTGGTTCATGGCCGGGAATTCCCGTGCGTGTGGTAGCGCGACTCGGTTCACAAGCCCTCGTCCGGCTTATCAACAATCAGCCGCCGTGGGCGTTTAGTCCCCGGGTGCCAAGAGCGCTGCTTGGACCCGGCGTGATCGATGAGACTGGTGGTGGTCGAGGCGCACCAGAACCCCTCATGGTGGATGCGGCGCATGACGGCACCCTCGACGTCGCCTATAAGTCTATCGGTTGGGAAGGGATGGCCGAATCGCATAGCATCATCGAACCGCATCAGAAGGCAGCACCCCGGCACGAAGGGTCGAACCCCGCCCTCGACCACCTGAAGCGGGCCCGCATCAAACACCCGGGCCTCCTCTTGCGAGGAGTGCCTAAATCCCGATAGAGCTCTTAAACCGGTCGGGTAGAATCGCTCGAGAGTGGCGACCATGGTGGACTCCCACTCATGCGAGAAGGTGAGATCGTCATCGCACAGCAAGACGTAATCGGGCGGACAACCAGCAGGAACCACATAGCAAGCCTCAGTCAGGAAAGATAGGCCCACGTTCCACGCGTAGCCCTTACCGTAGTTGTCATCGAGGAGGATGGCGGTCAACGGGAGGGTCTCAAGGTACTTTCGGGCGGTGGAGGTTCGAACCCCCTGCTCGACCACCACCAGCGGACCCGCAAACTCCGAATCAAAGAGGGAGGTCAGAGTAGCCCGAAGAAGGGCCGCCCGCCCCATGCTGGCCATTACAACGCCGACGGTACCGTCTTTAGGCGGCATCTCGGTGCCCTTTCAGACCGGCGCGCGCGACGTCGCGGCTTTTTGGCCGCCCCTTGTGGCAACAAAAGGCGCCCCCGGGCGCCGCCTTAGCCAATTTGAATTCTCTTCAGCCAGCCTCGGGCGAAGGCCTCTTGGGTTGGGTTGGCCCGCATGATATCGAGGTAGAACGCGCCGCGCAGCACGACAACCACCTTCTCGATCAGCTCGTAGTCCTCTTTCCGCTCAAGGAGCTGGGCGCGGGTAACAGGTCCAAAGAGCCCGTCCACCTTCAGGTCGGGGTAGAGGGTCTGGTTACGGTTCAACACATTCAGGGCCTCCTGCAAGAACTTAATGGCCCTTCCGTTGCCCATATTAACCGCGATATCGAACAACTCGTCGGCAAGCGGCTGGTGGTCTATCTCATCGAGACTCATCAAATCCCAGATCACCTTGTAGAAGGACTCAACATGAAAGCGCAAGTCGATTCCTACTTGGATCCAATCAACATCACCCTTCGTTGCCGCCCGGTCAAGGTACGCCCACCCCGACCACTCCGGAAAGTGAACGCGCGAGATGCCCTTGTAGGTTTCGCCGCCCTTGTCGTTGGGGTGGTTCGAGTAGCCGCCCTCGTACTGAAGCGTCTTGGTCAGTGCAACCGAGAACATCACCATGGTTAAGTCCTTTCAGCCCACAAGCGTGACGGAGGCCACCCCATTCGGGATGCGATTTTGGAGCTTCTCGTACGCCGCTTGTAGAGACGGGTCCGGGTAGGTCCAGCCGTCACGGTAATACACCTTGACGATTCCGGCTTGTATCAGCTCCTTCGTGCAGCCAAAGCAGGGGCGCATCGTACAGAACATCTCGCCACCCTCGACGGCAATACCAAACCGAGCCGCAGATAGGAGGGCGTTCTGCTCGGCGTGCACACAAACACAAATGTCGTAATTCGTACCGGATAGGTACTTCACGCTATCTGCGCACCGATCGCAACCACCGTCAAGGCAGTTGGTCATGTTCGAAGGTGTGCCATTGTATCCAGTCGAGACCACGCGATTGCCAACCACGATAACGGCCCCGACGCGGCGGCCCAGACAATTAGCCTTGGTCCCAACCGCCACCGCAATCCCCATGAAGTACAAGTCACGATTCTGCATCGCGGCCCTTCTGCTCTTCCTTAGCGACCATCAGCTTCATCTCCTCGGCCCTATCAAATACCATCAGCATCTTGTGGCAATTAGAGCATTCGGCGTTCGGCTCAAGGGCAATCGGACTTGGGCAAACCAAAATCGCCACAAAATCGCACGCAATGCAGTGGGCCTTGCCCACCAGCCAAAGCGGCTCGCCGGATTCTAACATCCGCTCGGCCATACGCTTGGCCCATTCTTCGTCTAACTCATCGGCCACGAGACAGATCCTCAATCTCATGTAGCCGCTCGAGAGTGCGTCGAGACTCCCACTGCCCGGGGGTGCTGTAGTACAGACTTTCTAAGTCGATGTTGTGCTTTGCACACACCTGTTCAGCAAGCCTCTTAATGCGAGCCCGCCAAATAGCCACAGCCCCGCGCGAGGATTGAAATCTCGCAGCAATCTCCTTCGATTCGTACCCCAGATAGAACAGGGCGTTCACCGCCGTCAAGCTTTTGATGGTGCCTCTATGGTCTCGCCATGGCTTGGTTTGCTCTAGCTCTGCCTGCAGGAGCGTAAGGAACCGCTCAAGGGGCGAAGACACCACATCACCATTATCGCAAAGCTTACTGACCTCGGGGTGCAGGAACTCCTCGCCGTCGTTGCCTGTGAAGAACAGGGGCTCGGCTTGTGACAGAACATTGCGGACCGGGCGCTCCCTCTCGTCGCGACAAGCCCGACAGACCCTACAGTCGACGCACACCTTCCGGTTCTTGCACTGCTTACACAGAGTGAACTGGTAAGAGTCGTCACACGTCAAACACGCCGGAGCCTTGGCGGGCTTATGGCCCACGCAATCGGGGCAGTGATTGCACGCCTTACATACTCGACACATGGAATTGGGCCGTGCCGGGCTACAAGACTTACATTTCTCACAGAAGCCGGGCGTCAGACACCCCCCATGGATGGCGCACCTCGAACATTCCTTGGTGCGGCCGTTATCGCGAAGATGGTTGAGGCAGACGGTGCGGATGACTCCAAACACGTGGGTGGTGAAAGAAGCGCCCACCGGACTGGGTAAAGCGCATATACACTCCTCGATAACGCGGAACTTGATCATACGAACGTAGACGTTCTGCTCTAAATCGTCTATTAGGCTTGAGTCCCGCACCCCGAAGTTCTTGATGGCAGCACGAACCCGATCCTTCCACGTCCGATAGAAGGTGTCCATGTCCATGGCGTGATCACACTTACACCGCTTACGGGCATCGCTTTTCTTGACAAACTGCGGCGTCTTCTCGCCGTGCTTGGGCGTCGGGGGCGTAGAGCCGAGGAAGGTGGCCGTATCGGGGAAGCGCCCCCGATGCGCCTTGCTGATCTTGCCAACACCATAAACAAACGCCGTCCGAACTTCATCGGTATCCAACATCCGGAATGTGTAGGACTCTCGTTCTTCTGCTGGGCAATCCTTCAACACGCCCTCAAGGTCGGCCGAGAGGTAAAGTGAGAAGGCCTCTCCGTTGACAATGATGTAATCCTCGGGGCTGGTCTGTAGCTTAGAGATTAGGGACTTTTTCATTCAACTCCTGAAGAACTTCGAAGGCGTGGTACTTCTTCCACAACTCCGAGTCATCGTAGAAGGGATAGCGCCGAGCCATTCGCAGGAAGACGGCATCGTGCGGATTGATTAGGTCGAACCCACGGTGCAGGTGAATTAACTCCTCCAACAGCGTCGAGTAGACGACCTCGGTTGGTACCATCGGTAGAAATAGGGCAAGGTTGATGCGCAGCACCGGAGGTAAGTCATAAGCCGCCCGCCCGGGCAAGTGGATCTGCCTCCGCTTAACCTCGGCCCAACACAGTTCCTTATCTCCCGGCTTAGAGGCGAACAGATCGACCACGAACTCCGGCGTTGGGTGGTTGCAGACCTCCACGAAGATAGCACAAGCATCGGAGATCAGCCCAACAGAACCCGGGCGGATCGCATGCAAGACATGCCTGTGCCGCAGAAACATCCGCAGCCCGTCATCACCGGGCATACTAGCCCTCAATGTCATTTGGGGCATCAGCCTCGTTGTACTGCTCCGGCTTGGGCGCTGAAGCGTCAGACATGGAGTTCTGTATTTCCTCGATCTCCTTGTTGATGTGGGCACGCTGCTCAGCATCAACCCCCTCACTGGCCAAGACCTCCTGCAGGAATTTAACGCGATCCCGTTTGATCTCGTCTCGGATCTCGATGATATTGGGGATGGTCGCACCGAGGGCCGCAGCCAAGTGCTTGAACATGTAGACAAACTCCAAGTGCGCCACTTGAAGATGCGCGATCTGCTGCTGGGTCACGTGCTCCATATGCGCCAGCTGGTTCATGCCCGTCGCCATCTTCGGCGTGATGGCCCATACCTGCTCAATCATGGAGGGGATGGGAGGAAGAATGGAGGTGGGGGCGGGAGCCGCTTGCTGTCCCGGGATTTGAATTTTAGTGCTCACGTGGGGTTTCTCGTTTCTTGATGGTGGTTGGTCCGTCGTTCTTCTTTTCCACTTGATATACCGTGTTAGCGAAGGCCAGCAACTCCTCCGAATGCGTAATGAGCAAGATGGTAATTCCCAGCTTCTCGGTCAGGAAGTGCAGGAAGTCGCCCACTTTCTCGAGATGCTCCCGGCCAACTTCGGCGAAGGCCTCATCAAGCACCAAGAACCGCTGCATGTCCTTCCGCTTCTGAAGGATTAACACAAGAATGGTCAGCACGGAGATGATGTCCACGTAGCCGCCACCGCGACTGTCCATGATGTCGGTCTTAGTGTCCTTGCCCAGCCGCATGTAAGCATATACAGACCGAACCTTGGTTTCCATATCGATCGAGAAGGTATCTTGCTCGTCGAAAATCACGCGGAGGCCGTGGTTAACGATATTCTCCATCACCTGCTTAGATGACATCTCACAGATCTCGGCCACTTTCTTCAAAAGCTGGGTTGCCTCTCCGGCTGTTGCCTCGAGGGCGGACAGCCTCTCTAGAGTGGCTCCTAGCGTGGCGACTTCCGACAACAAGGCCGCCCGGCGCTTCTGTAGCATGCCGAAGGTGGTTTGAAGGGCCACCAACCGCTCTAGGTGGGTGGGCATTTACTTAATGGCGCCTAACTCGGATTCGGCCTTGGAGATCTGGGCCTCGAACTCGGTGATGCGCCTCTCAACTTCGGCCCGCAGAGCGTCCAAGTCCTGCTCGGTGTCGATGCCCAAAGCCTTCAGCTCGACTAGGGTTTCATCCAGCTGCTTCTGAGCGAGGTCCGCTTCCGCCTTAGCGGCGGCCCGCTTTTCCTTCAGCGAATCTAACCGGGCTAGTAAGTCTTGAGCCATGTTGGTATCTCCTTAAGGGCAAACGAGGGCAAACCGCGTGCCCGGGCTAAATGTCGATACTTCCGCCGTCAAGATAGGTCCGGGCCAGCTCTCGGACCGCGTCGGGCACGTCCAGCCCATCTAGGACCACCACAGGATCTGAAGACGAAGTCACATGTGCAGAATCATCGAGCATCTCTACGAACGACTCGATCTGGGTGTCGTGTGCATCCCTGCGCTCCTTCTTCTCTAAATCAAACACCTGCGCCGAGGGCGCGACATCAAGAGCGAACTTCTTGTATTGAATGGCCTCATCGAACTTGAACAGCACCACGCACACTTCCCGGTCAAGGTTGTCCTTATGGAGGGTGCCGCGCATCAGCGCCCCGGGGTTGACGAACCAAATGCCATTAACCTTGGTGATCACCGTCGGGGTGTGGATGTGCCCAAAGGCCAACACGTCGATCTGGGCGTCGATCTCGTTAAAGTTAATGGTCGGCTCATTCGGCAGCTGACCCTTCTCCATAAAGTTCTGATGGGCACACACAATCAGGTACTTCTCGTCGCCGCGTTGGTACCGGTGCAGGTCCTGCTTGGTGAAGGCCGGATCGAAGTCGTGCGCTACAATCCGCATGGAAGGATCAGCAAGGATAAGATCGCGCCTAACAAACGGCTGAGCCAGTATAGTCCCAATAGGCTGAGACTCGACAAAATCAACGTTCCCATAAGGGACATCATGATTACCCACCACAACGACGATCTTGCAGCCATTCGCATCGACTTCCTTTAGCCAGTTAACGAACCGGTTCGTTAACCAATAGGGGTTCTTGGTCCACGACTTCAGATGGAAGATATCGCCGAGGACTACAAGGACATCCACATCCAACCGCCGAATCAGGTCTGATACCTGCGCCAGCTTGGCGAAAGCGGCCTCGGCGTAATTGTCGGTGCGGGAACCTGGAGATACCGAGCTTAGGTGTAGATCCGCGAGAAAGAGGACTTTCTTGCTCATTGTGGTTCCCCCGACTTGATCAGGCCCTGTCCGTCACAAGCCGGACATTCCACAAACCCCTCCGCAGCCATCGACTCGTAGAGGGCCCGCAGATTCTCCTCGGCCGTTGCGTACCCCGCTCGGGAACGCAGCACCGCCGCAATTTGAAGGCGGGCGCGCGCGAGATCTTTATACTCCCCGAGATCGGGCAACCCAACAGATACGGCGGGGCGCCGGGAGTACTTCACAAAGGCGGCGCGGGCAGAGAGGTACGTGAAGATGTCTTGCTTGGTGGGTAGGTCGGTCACAGCCTTCACCTGAAGCGGGTTCAAGCGCAGGCGCAAGGCCCGCCACCGGCTTATCAGGCTCAGCGTCCCCAACTCTCGGGATACGTCGCCGGACTGGGGAATGGGGGTGTTCAAAGCATTCAGGCGTTCAGCTTTGGTGAACAGCGCTTGGCGCTGAACAACAAGGGCTTCGGCCCGGGCAAGCTTATCTTGGGCCTCTTTCACTGGGGCGTAGTTGATAGCAGCAATGGTAGAACCCACCAAGTCGAGGGCAGAGAGGGATTCCAATTCCCTCCGCTTAGAGAGGACAAGCAACTCGATCTGCCCCCGCTTGGTGCGAATTTGGGCCGCATCACCTTGCAAAGCCTTGATGGCAGCGTAGACCTTCTCAGTCTGAACCAACGACCCCACCACCTTACCGAGGTCAGGGGCCGACAAGATAAGGGGCCAAGCCTTATCGAACTGCTTTCGGATCTGGGGCTTGACCGTGATGTCTTGCATCTCCAACTCATAGAACCCCAACGCCGCAATCTCTTCCGGTACGGCGCGGCCGACCTTGTCGAACTTTACCCCGTCGATAACATATCCGTTGACTGCGTCACCCTTAACCCACGAGATGCTGTGGTTGTCCCACTGGATGGTGACGGCTGCCGCCTTGGCGCCATTACGAACAATCCCGCGCGGGGCATTTCCAAACAGCACGGCATCGATGGCCCGCACCACGGCCGACTTGCCAATCGAGGAGTGTGGTCCCCAGATGACTGTCAGGCCCGATACCTCAAGATTGGCGGACTCGATTGATTGGAAGTTGCGGATATTAATCTGGTATGTCACCGGCTACCTTTGACAGAACGTCCTTCATGGCCGCCGAAATGGCGTTGCGAAAGGCTGGGTCCTCGGCAATCCGCTTGCGGGTGCCCTCCTTGCCGTTGATTTTGACCTCGGTGCCGTCTGGCATGATGAACACGAAGAACGAGCTACGCTGCTCGAGCACGTCCATCTCAATGGCCATTTCCATCAGAGCCATCTCGTTGTCAATTCCGTGACCAAACCGGATGATGAAGATACCCGCCGTGTAGGGGCGACTGCACTTGTTCTTGATGAACGTGAAGCGCACCCGATTCCCAATGAAGTTCTTCTCGCCGGAGTCGCTAGAGGCATCCTCAATCCGCCCAATGATCTTCATCCACAGGCGCATGAGGCAGTAGTGCTTAAGGGCATGGCCCCCGGTGGTTTCCTCAGACACCACCATAGACAGACCCTTCTGCTCAATCTTGATGCGAACCTGATTCAGGAGCAGGGCGGTGCATCCGGACTTGCTACATCTCGTAGCGAGCTTGTTGTACTCATTGGCAAGCAACGCGGCCTGTAATCCAATGCGGGGCAACCCAGCCTCTCCCTCAACAACAGACTTCGGAACGGCCGCCGCTACGGAGTCTATGATCAGCAGGGAGACCTCCCCGGTACCTACCAAGGCCTGAATGGCGTTCCACCCGTCCTCGAGGTTCATGGGCTGAATGAGGATGAACTTGCCGCCGTCCTTAGGCGGGGTGATATCCACCCCAAGCGACTGGGCGTAGTAGGGGTCGAATGCGTTCTCGAAATCGGCGAACATCACCATGCCACCGTTCTTTTGCACCTCGGCGGCACACCGGAGAGCCAAAGTGGTTTTGCCACAGGAGTAGGCGCCAGCTATCTCAACCAGCCCCCCGACGGGAAAGCCGCCGATACCCGACAACAGGTTTACCGCCAGCGATCCGCTGTCGATCTTGGGTGGGTCCTTCGGGATGCTCATGAGGTCCTTCAAACAGGAATTGGCGTCTGCCGCCATTGAGTCTAGAATATCGCCGAGCCCGGTTGGGCGCTTCGGCTTGTCAGCTTTGCGTGGGAATGCCATGGTTTCTGCCTTCGTAGAAGTAATCACCGTATCGGAGCGCATACCCCTTCGGCGCCCCAGTTTTGATTAGCTTACGTGAAAATAAGATGTCGTCTGCACGTGGTACGATGGACAGCCCAGCCCGCTTAAGGCAGTACGACCACCCGAGAGTGGCGAGGAAATAGGCATCCACTTCATCATGACAGGCCTTGATCTCTGGACACTCAACCCGAAATGCCTGCACCATCAGAGATTTCTTTGTGCCCTTTACGCCAGCCCATCGCTTCAGGGTAGGCGGGGGTATGAGAAGGATGCTACAGCTAGGAAACTTCTCATAGATGGCCACAAGCACCGCCGCGCTCAGGCCGCCAAGCATCGAAGCCCGGTGCCCGCCGAACACGGCCCGTTCCACCACAACCAAGTCAACCGGGTGAACGAGGCGTGACAGAACCCAGCCCACTATCTCCGATGTACGGGGGATAAGCGGGCCGGGCTTAGTTTTGAAGTTATCGAGAGTAAGGTGACTATTCTCGATACAAGCAAAGCCAGTGCGGGAGTAGGAGAGATCCAGCCCTACAACGCGCACTTAGTCCTCGAGAGATGCGGCCTTGGGCGCCGCCTTCTTCGATTCCGCGTCCTTCTTGGGCGTGGCCGACACGTCCTGCTGCAGGTCGGCCAGTACGCTCTCGAGGGTCTGTCCGTTGACCTCCGACGAGGTCACGGTATCGGCCGCAGCCTCAACCTGACCACCCAGTTTCGCCACGATCTCGTTCTCGGAGAGGGTGCGGCCGAGGAACTTCCGGGTTTCCTTTGCCCGGTACGCGGCCCATGCGGCCTCGACCCGAGCCCGGAGGCTGTCGTTGGTCTTCCACAACGCCGACTTCATGACGTCGATCTCGATCTTCTGGTACTGCTCGTCGGTGCAGGTGATCAGCAGGTCGTGATCAGACAGGCCCCACTCCTCGTTCTTCACGCGGAGCGAGCCGAACTTGTCCTCGCCGAACGCCCAGATCTGGAACTCGAAGTCGAGGGTCGTCGGGTCCTTGGTGAGGATGGTGCCGTCCTTCTTGGTGGCGTACGTCAGCACCACGATCCCAAACCGGAGTTTGGGGCCCTTGGCGTCCAGCTCGCAGCACTTCGCACGCTTAGTGCAAACCTGCGCCCCATCCCTTGTCTCGTAAGTGGACTGACAGAGGAAGTAGCCGCCCGAGTAGTGAACGCGGGCGAAGCTCGGCTTCTCGGTCATAACCGAAATGCGCTTCTTCTGGGCCTTCTCGCCCTTAAAGAAGGCGACCTCGGAAAGCTTGATGGAATCGTCGGACCATGAGATCTCTCCCACTGGGCCGGTGTGGGCAGAATCGTCGTTTAGCTGTGTCATTTTAACCCTTCTCTTTCGGTGTGTTGGGATCGTCGGTTAACGTGTCCCATGTAAAATCGTGTTCCGTTCCGGCACTATGTACACCCACGGAGGCGGACTTGCTAGGCGCCCCTTCGGACGGGATTAGACCAGACGGCCCCATGCGTGCCTCTGCTTCCAGCAGGTAGATCTTGGAGCGAAGGTCTGAGCGAGCCCGGGACAGCTCTGAGTGCATCAGCTTTAAGTTATCCCACAACACGGCCAGCTCTTGCTCCCGGTCTTCGACAGAAAGGAGGTTGGGATACCCTTCGGGCCAGCGCACGTCCTGAGGAGGAACCCCGGCCGCCAACAGGGACTTAATAGACCTGAGGAGGCGCTTCAACAGGAGGTGCTCTCGGGATACCGCCAGCATCATGGTCGAAAGCTGCTCTTGGTTAGAGCGGATCTGGTCTATCGAGACCTTAAAGGTAGACACCCCGCCCTCCCACAGCTTATCGGGCAGGCCAATCTTAACCAGTGATTGGGCGCGAATATAGAGGTCGTTAATTTCTTGTGGGGTCAGCACTCAATGACTCCAAAGGCTTACGCAGGACGGCGTATAGCTCCTTGCGCTTGGCGTTGCGCGCAACCAGATTCTCTCTGGTAATAAGACCGTTGATGAACAGATGCATATCAACGGCCTCATCTAGCTCCTCAGAAAGGACGAGCCGAGCGAGCTTCACCTGCTCTGGCGTCGCCTCATCCGGAAGGGCGATGGTCTGTGATGCGTGCGAATCTTGGGTGGCGTCGTAGTACCCACCAGAACCCCGCACGTAGATTTTCCGGCCCACTGAGACTGTGATGTTCATGTTCTACTTTCCTAACAGGGGCCGCGCCGGGGCGGCAAACAACCGAAGCAGCTGGTTGGTCATATAGTCGAATGCTCCCTGTGCCTCCCGGTAAACCACGGCTCGAGCCCGATAATTGTGTGTAATTCCAGATCCCACGACGGGCAGCAGATCCGAGTACTTACAAAGGTCAAGGGACTGCTGGATTTCGGCGGCAGCGTCGAGGTATTTGGTCTCATCCTTAAACACCACGATACCAGACAGGCCCATGTCGCGCAGCTGCTTCACCATACGGCACTTTACACTAAACCCGGTCGTGAAGGGCATATCCGACAAGAACACCCGGCCACCAGAGTCTAGGAACCGCCGCATCACCACTTCAGTTGAAGGTAGGGTGTCGAAGTAGGCACGCTTCAAATTCCGAACCTGAACCAACCGTGCAAACTCGTACTTGTTCTGCCAAGACTGCGAGAGCGCCATACCGGTGGGGATGGTCTTCTTCCACTTGTGGTGCATCAGGGCAAGCTCTCGGTCGGCCCACGCATCAAGCCCGTCGGTAAGGGCGAAATTAACAAACAGCAGGTCTACGCGCCCAAATCCCCGACCACCAAGGCGCGTAAACCACTCGGTGCCATTAAGGTATCGAACGTTCGGCGCGACCGGGGCGCTAACGCGCCGGTTGTGGTTGAGCGAGAACGCATCGGTAAAAGACACGACACGGTCGCCCATATCCCTAAGGGTGCGCCACACAACCTCAGGCGATTCGGCGCCGGAGGAGTAGTGGGTCTTGATGTTCAAATCGTGCGACATTATACCTTTACGCAGCTTCCCCACCGGGTTCCAGTTGAAACCTCGAACACCAGCGGGACCCAGTTGGCAATCTTTAGCTCCATGGCCTGCTTGATTACCGGAACGGCTTCAGCAACCAACCGCTTCCGGGCCTTGAAGAGCAGCTGATCGTGCACGGTAAGCAGCAGCTTTACATCGTCCTGCCACCCGGCTTGGTGGATAGCACGGCGCACGAGCACAATCGACAGCTTCATGATATCGGCGGCCGACCCCTGAATGATGTGGCTACAGACGCTACGCTCCCAGTGTGCGCGCCGCTTCGCGTCGAAGCAGTTGATGTGGTCAAAGGATGCCACGCCCATCTGACGACGGCGGCCCCAAAAGGTCTCGGCATACCCGGTGGCTCGAGACTTCTCGCGCTCTCGGTGCATCCAAGCAGATAGCTGCGGTAGGGCACGATACCACGAACTCACGAAGGCATCCCCAGCCTCGGGAGAGATGCCCATCATCTGGGCGAAGGCATACCCGGACTGACCGGTAAGCATCCCGAAGTTGCCCGATTTAGCCTTCGAGCGTTGATCGTCGGTGGGCTTGTCGGTCTGGAAGATGCCCCGGGCGGTATCGATATGTACGTCCAGATCGTGCAGATACGCATTGACCCAGACCGGCTCACCACTCAAGGAGGCGGCCACTCGCAATTCGATCTGTGAATAGTCGCCGTCAATGAAGACCCAGTCGTCATCCTGCGGGTCGGCGTTGGCCTCATTGCTCGCGTTGGCCACAAAGGCATCGCGGATGATGAGCCCGGCGTCCTTGTCGGCCTGCTTGGCCTTCGGGATATTCTGAAGGTTGGGGTTGGCTGAAGAGTAGCGGCCCGTCGTCACGTTCCATTGCTTCAGGCTGCAGTGAATCCTCCCGGTTACCGGATGTACTCGGCCGGGTAAGGCGTCCAAGAATCCCTTGCGCTTCTGCTGCAAGGAAGCCACCTCGAGCAGCAGCCCGACGATGGGGTGATGGCCCTTAATCAATTGAAGGGCCTTGTCGCCGCAGGAATCGTTGCCGGTGAGCGTCTTCTTCTTGCACGGCAGCTTAAGCTTCTCGTAGAGGATCTTGCTTGTTTGAATGGGCGAATTGGTGTTGAACTCCTCGCCCGCCAACCGAAAGATCTCGGCACGAAGGGCGTCGATACGAACCCCAACCCTATCTGAAAGCTCGCGCAACAGGGCTATGTCTATATTCAGACCATTCTGCTCCATCTCGAGCGTGGGGCGAACCAAGGCCATCTCAATGCCCCATATCTTCGGATACCTCTGGGAGATGTCGAGCAGCTTGTTATAGAGGCAGAGGGTGGCATCGGCGTCCATCGCCGCGTAGGGTGTAGCAACGTCGTCGGGTAGAATCTCGAAGTTCACCTTGGCCTTGCTACCCTTCCCAGCGAAGAACGACTTCAACTCAACCATCTCACGCCCAAGGAAGACCTTGCTTGCTTCCTTCAACCCGCGCATATGGGCGTTCGGATTCTCGAGGTACACCAGACACATGGCGTCCTCAAACCGCCCGATCTTCACGCCGTGGCGCTCCAGCACCGGAATATCGAAGTTGGCATTGTAGAAGATAACGAGCCTGTCCTTCACAGCTTCAGCCAACGGCTGGAATTCCTCGCCCGTGGTGATTGGAACCCAGTAAGCCTCACCCTCAACAAACGAGAACGAGAACCCGAGGCACTTGACCGTTAGGCGATCCAATCCGGTGGTCTCTGTGTCTAACGCCATTGGGGTATCTGGACCGATAGATCCGAGCACACGGCGCAGTGTGTCTAAGTCGGAGATGCGCGTGTACTTGCGCTCCTTGACCCACTCCGGGAAGATAGTCTCTAGCCCCTCAACGAGAGCGCCTTCAGTTGTCGTCACGCAGGCGGTCCTCATCCCGTCCACCAACGGGAATATTCAGGGGCAGCGTGCCGAGGGTGTACCCCAGCGCACAGTACTTCCCGTAATGGAACTTAAACAACGACAGCAGAAACAGAACGAGGTCGCGATTGGGAGTATCGGCTGGCGGCTGCCAATTCAGCCGGGGCCACGTCCCCAAGCCCATATCGGCCGTCAAACCATCCAGATACGCGCGTAGATTTGCACGCTTGGATCGAATCTCATCAAGGGTCGGTGGTGTGAACTGGGACATCGTCGGCTACTCCTTCGGTGATCTGCGATTTGTACCCGCGCAGCGTAGCTTCTGCTAACGTTTCGCCTTGGCGGCGCATGGGCCTATACTTCGGTGGCTTCTTTTCCTTGGGCGGCTTCTTTTCCTTGGTTCGTTTGGGCAGGGCGGTTTGCTGTGTGCGAAGATCCTGTTTCGTTGGTTCCACAACCACGCGCCCCGCCCGAATGGCCTTCTGAAGCGAGAACCGGGCCCTTTGCAGGGCATACCTTGTCTGACGCTCCGTTGCGCCGCATCGCCTCGCAAGATCGGCATGTGAGAGGTCTCCCCAATTAGCAAGAGCCGCCACGACCTCTCGCTGCAGCGGCGTAAGATACTCCATCTGCCGCGTAACCAGATCGCACGTCCGGGCGTCATTAAACTCCTCATCGGGGTGGGGATATCGCGATGGAATGGTCCTCGCCAAATCAACCGACAAGCTGCATGCGGTGCGAAGGGCAAGATGGCGCTTGCGGTAGAACTCCTCCACGACGTTCAGAATAAGGTAATGGAGAATGGTGCTTAGCCGGTACCCCCTTGCGGGGTCCCACGACGGTAAGAAGCGATATAGGCGCAGAAGGACATCCTGCTCAAAATCTTTGCGGTCATCTCGATTGGTGATTCCGCAGCGCCTTGCCTCCTGACGAATTAGCCGGATGTACCTACTCACCAACAAACGCTCGGCTGCCGGATCTTTAGCCAACACCCCAGCCACAAGAGCGCGGTCATCCTCAAAAGCCAGCCCGGGCGACACGTCACTACACCCCGATAGCATCGTCAGAATCGAACCGCTCCTTTTCAATTGGTCCGTCATGGAGATGGTTCATGACGCCCAGCACCCTACGGGCATACTGCCGGTCGACGTCATTGCGCCTTTTGAACTTCTCAATCAGGTCCCAGATCTTAGCCCATCGGAGGTTGCAGTCGGCGCACCAATGACGAAGGATGATATCGCCCTCACACTCGTAGATCTGGCATAGCAGAACATGGAGTCGGACCCGCTGTGCTACCAGCAAGTCCTTCGCATGTCTGGCTACAAGATCGACAGCCGTGGGCTGCTTCGACACTATAATCCCTCTACGACCCGGTTTGCAAGGGCAGCCAACAGAAAAGTGACGGTGGCGCCCAACCCCAATGAAGCCAAAACCCCAAGCGGTGTGATCCAGTAGACCACGGCGCCGAACAGGGTCGTAAACCCAAGCCCAATTACGAAGCTCCAGATCATGTTATCCTTTCTCCGGAAAGCCGTACTCGGCCTCCAGATGCCGATAGGTTTCAACCGCCCGGCGCGCGAACGGGATGGCTATAGTGCCGGGTTCGTCGCGTACCCACGTCAGCAGCCGCTCCGACCACGTCCCGAGGTACGGCAGGGCCAACCCGCGACGCTCGAGGGCGCGGGCGCACCTTTCGCGGAGGGCGCGTTCAGAGTGGGGCCACGGCGTGCGCTGGATCAGAAAGAAAGTATAGACGGCAAGCAACTTGGCCTTCTGCATTGCCACATCGGCCTCCCGGCGTAGGTTACGCCCGTTGGTCGTGATGTTTGCGATTGATTCCATGCCACTCCTTGAGCTAATGTGCTGTGCCTTCAACCGAGGCGACGACATGCTTGCCGTTGGACGTCTCAGTCAACCACGTCTCACCGTTCTTGGTGACCCGGACCACAACCGACCCGAAGGTCGAATCAAGGCGCCGGGCCTCTAAATATACCCAATCGCCGTCCGCGCGTCTAAATACCGGCGATTCCCACGGGGTTGTGGTCTGCTGCTGACCAAACCCCTCGGTGGTGATCACCACTTCGGAGCCATCAGATGTGGTGACGTAGTAGACGTACTCGTCATTAGAGTCCAGTAGGCAGCCGTTTAACAGGCACACGGCCGCCGCGCAGGCCACAACCGACGCACTACTCACTTTGGGTCTCCTTCCTACTACCCTTGATCCGAAACTCGATCAGCGTTCTCGGGGTCCACGACGAGCCCAAAGCGGCATCGCCACGCATCTCCACCAAGCCCCGCTTAACCAACGAGCGCAAAGTGGACAAAGATTCTCGCAGACCATACGAGCAATGCCACGGCTCTGAAGTTGCGGCCTCAAGAGCGGCCAGCCTTTCGTACGCTCGACGCTGGGTGGGCGACAGCCTATCGTAGTCTACGAGGCCCCTCACTTTTGCCCCCTATCACAGGAACCGCATCCGCCCGGATCGACCATGGCACCACACTTCAGGCACCGAAGGGTCGGTTCCTCTTTCTCGCGGGCATCGTGGAGGGCATCAAGGCAATCCTCACACTCGCAGTCGGACATGCCCATCGAGGCGCGATCCGCAATATCGGCGTACGCTTCGCTCATAGGCCACCCATGACGACCCCGAACCGGGCAAAGGATGCTGTGCCCGGCATTGGCGTTCCATACCTTACCAGCGGGGGCGTCGATCCCAACCGTATAATCGTTTTCGTACAGGATGCCGCCCGACTTCTCGACGGCCACCAAGAATCGCTTCCGGGACATGCTAGACACTGGCTACCTCCTTTTGGGCCCTCTTCGCTTCGGCACGCTTCCGAGCCTCGCGTACCATCTCCTGCGCGCACTTCGCGCAAGTGCCATGGTCGGCATACTTCGGCCAATCAGCCGCAGCAATGGGAGCAACCGGGCGGTTGTGAATCATGGTGTGATGGCACCACGAACACGCCATGCCGGGCGAGCACTTCCGACGGGCAACCGTCAGCTGGCTCAGATGGCGGGCGAGTTCCCGCTGATCCTTCGTCCAACCTTGCCGTTCCATGCCCCAATAAACCGCAAATCCAATGCCCGGGGGGTATGCAAGGGAAGGGGCGGGGAGGCCTCCTAAGGGTGCAAAGGGATGCAGATCTGCACTGGGTGGGGGTAGAGGGCCCATAATCTGTGGGATGCGCAGATTAGAGCGAGGAACCGTGGGAGGCGGGGGCCCGACGACCAGAAACAAGCCGCCCAAGCCCCGGCCTGCGCCACCTACTTCTTAACCGCGACCTGAACGCCCGCCTCAAAGAGGCTCTGAATCTCGGCCCAAGAGTAGACGTTCTTCTCCGGGAAGTGATTCTGGAAGGCCGTAACGACGTAGCGGGTGTCCTGCGGAGGAAGCTCCTCGTTCTCGGCCCGGAACTGCACCTTGGCCGACGATCGCGCCACCGGACTCGAGCTGTCGGTTCTGAGGGTCTCCTCGATCTGTGCGCCTAAAGCAGCGAGGCCGCTGCTGGCGTCGCTTAGCTGGCCGGGGCCGTCGATAAAATCGTCGCTCATGTTTGGTATCCTACGTTAGGGTTCGTGGTACTTCAAGTAGGCGTTTAGTACACCGAGGGGCCGAAATTAAATAAGCCGGGTCCGTTATCTGGGGAGGACCCGGCTCTGGTTTGACCCCGCCTATTCTAGCGGAGCAACGTCAACGCGGCGGCCAGCTCAATGGTGGCCACCAACGCCCACCAAATCTGTCTGCGAACGCGCATCATATAGGCAACCCCCTTTCTGCCAGAAGCAGCACCCCAAGGTACTTGCGGAGGCCGTCAATCTTCTGGGCGTGGATTTCAATCTCGATCTGCGTGGTGACCACGTTATCCTCGAGAAGCTCCTCCGAGGAGTTAAAGCTGGCGGCTTCTAAGGCCCGTTGGGCGTCAGCCAGCTTCCGGATGGCCGAGTCCAGATGACAGGCGGCCTTCTTCATAAGATCGCTGTTCTTCACGTATGGCCTCCTTATCCGTTGACTTTTCTAAACTTGGTCACCGCGCGCAGCATGCCACGCAGCACCCGGCCAGAAAACCGAGCCTGCAGAACCTCCTCAAGCGGCCTAGACTCACGGCCGGACCCAAGGCCCTCCTCAACCTCGCTCAACACCTCGAGGTGTCGGGCCAGATTGTCGAGGCTTTTTACGTTGTCTGTGATGGCACACCGCAGGGCGGCGCCGAGGATCGGGTCTTTCAGCTTGTTCTTCATGCCCTTGTAGATCGCAAGGTTGGTGCCAGCCCAAAGTGGCCTTGAGGGGGTTCTTGGGTCCTGTAGGATTGGGAAGACCCCACAGATGGGGCTAGGAGGCCAAGAGGCGGTCGACAACCGCGTTAAGCTTCTGTAGGTCCTCGTAGACAAGGTCCCTCTTGTCTCGGGCTAGGTCGAGGGCCACAAAGACCCTCTTGAACCGGGCGGGGCTTTTGTTGGCCGACCGAATCTTAAGCAGGATCTGGTTCTCGAAGGCGTCGACCATCTCGAGGGCCGACTTGGGCTTAATTGCCCCGGCTTCCGGCTCGCCGCGCGCCGCCTTCTCAAATTGCTCCGGGGTCCACGAACGGCGGCAGGCGTAGCAGAAGGCCTGATTCTTGTCGAGGTCCAGCTTCATCGAGGGGGTGCTGTCCGGGTGAAATGGGCAGTGCACCATCTGCGACTGGTTAACGGGTCGGGTTAGCTCTCCGATCAAATCCTGAAAGATCTCGGTGATTAGGATGTCGGTTTTCATTCTGGTCTGTTGAAGCCTTCTTCGTTGCCTATGAACGAGTACTGGAAGCGGGTAGTCAGGTTGAAGGGCTTTCCAGATTCGCCTTCTCGGTTCTTCACAAACCCGGCGCGCACGTAATGGTTCTTCTTGTACTCTTCGCGAAGCAACAACCACAACGCCACATCGGCGCTTTTCTCAGCCTCTGACGTCCCGGCCAGCGAACGCATGGTGTACGGCACGATATCCTCGGGCGCATGGTCCGCCCCGCGCCGAGTAGATGGCTTCATTAGCCGGTCGGCTTCGTCTCGACTGACCCTATTCAGCTGGTGTGCGGTAACCACCGCTAGCTGGTCGCGCGTACCGAAATTAAGGGCCAGCATCTTACAGGCCCGAATACGGGACGAGTACGACTCACGGATATCTGTAGTCTTCACGTGCTCGGCGAACAGCAGCGCATAGTCCAAGAAGACCGCGTCAATCTTGTGCATACGGTTCTTTGCCACCAGATAGTCGCCGAGGTCGGGGATGGTCATCTTGCCCGGGACCTGTAGAATATCAAGCAGCCCGTACTTCCCGGAGCGGTATCCGTCACGCATGTCATCCTTCGCCATGCGCAGCGTTTCCTCCTCTTCGACCGAGAGGCTTCCGTCGCGCATCCCCCGAAACGGCACCGGGGCAACCGCACACGGCGCCCACTTCGGACGCCCATCGCGGTGGTAGGTGTGACGAGAGATCATCATCTTCTCGATTTGCTGCTTGGTCATTTCGGCCGTGGCGTAAACCACGTTCTTGCCCTGCAGCACGGCCAGATTGTAAGCCATATTGCGCAGAAGGGTGCTTTTGCCCTCGCCCGAATAGGCGCCCACGATCCAGAACTCCCCGCCACCCATACCGTTCGTTAACGCGTCGATTTGTTGAATACCGGTCGACATTCGGCCCGGGACTTCCTTGTTCGGGCCCAGTTGGGACTTCAGTGTGTGATATCGCTCCCATAGGCGCTCGGCGTTCTCAAATAGGTTGCCGGAATTGTCGACTTGATCGCGAACATCTGCGATCTTTTGCTTTACCTCCTGTAGGTACTGCCACGCGGCGTCAATGCCACGCATCTCCACGCGCCCCACCTTATACCCCGACACAACGATCTCTTGGGCAACCTTGGTGGAGGCGAGGGTAGTTCGCTCGATCCACTTATCGCGAAGAGCTTGCAAGGCGGTCGGGAAGAGATTTAGGTCGCCGACGTAGCCACGAAGGTCGTCGATGGCAATGCGGGCAGCGAAGGCGGGTCCGGTGTTCGCCGAGGCCACGTCGGCCTCAAGGACCTCGTAGTTGGGCAGCTTCTGGTCGTCCCGATACTTGACGACGAGGCCGAACAGCATACCCTGCGCACCGTCGAACGGATTTACGCCCTTGAAAGTCTCTTTGAACTTAAGCCAACAAGACCCCTCCGGATCGTGGGTCAGGTGGTAGAGAACCTCGTTCTCGAGATTATATGCCATTTAGCACCTTCGGGGCCCAATCCTTAGATAGCACCTGCGGAAGCTGGCGCAACATGGCCGGGAAGTCCGTGTCGTGTACCTGCATCTTTGGTGTGTAGTGGTTATAGAGAATTGAACCACCAATGTGGGAGATTAGGTAGAGAGGCTTGCGCTTCGCGCGGCGGTAGAGCATGATCCGCCCCATCACCATAGATATGCCCTTGGGCTTCATTTCCCCGCGCTTCGGGTCTAGGGTAATGAACAAAAGGTCTGGGCGCATGAAGTCGAAGTGCCCCTCGCGGCCAAATTCGATATCCACAATGGGCTGGGCGTGCTCGTGTCCCACCTGAATCTCCCACCCGTTGTCGTGGTAGCGGCCATAGTTCTGCTGCGAAAAGTTGAAGATGATGGAATTAACGATCAGATCCGTATTCGGTGACTCCCCAACAATGACAGCCTGCTCACCCGGCGTGGTGAAGTCATCAAGGTAGCCGACCTCGGGGCGCTCGCACCAGCGCTTAAATTCGTCGGACTTAATGTGCTTTTGCATTAGCCATGGCCTCCAACAGCCCGACGCTGAAAGTCTGGTCCATCTCGTCCACCGAATCCATAAAGTCCTTTTTCCCAAACACGGCTTCGATCGTTAGTTTCTTTTGCTTAAGGATCGTCAGCACGTGCTCATCGAAGGTATTCTCGGCCACGAAGTAGCAGACCACCACATGCTTGAACTCCGACCCCGCGCGACGAATGCGACCTATAATCTGGCCCAACTCGCCGAACGAGAACGGCATGTCTATCAAGAAAAGGGCCCGGGCTGCTTGTAGATTTAGCCCCATGCCCCCGGCTTGGCTCATCAACATCACCCTACACGTCGGATCGGTTGAAAATCTAATTTTGTTCTGTTCCCTTTGCTCTTGGGTCTCAGACCCGGTAATACGAACCGGGTTAAACCGCTTAAGGGCCTTCTCTAGGGCGTCAATATAAGTGCGGAACTTGGAGAAGATGACGACCTTCTCGCCGTCGAACTCACCATCCAGAAGCCGCTCGATCTCGTCCAGCTTGGGGTTCTCATCCAACCCAGCACGAAGATTCGGATCAAAGAAGCGCAGCCCATTGACAATCCTTTGCATTTGCAGCATCTTGGTTAAGATGTTTTGCGGGCGGTCCATTTTGGTAAGCCGCAGGTGGCCCATGATCTCCTGAAAGAGGGCCGTGCCCAGCAGATCCTGTTCCGTCGCGTCGTACGCCTTGCGCTGATTCGGACCGAGCTGCAGAACCACCTGCTTTTCAATCAGGGCTGGAAGTTGGACACCCAAATCTGAGTAGTTACGACCAAGGTAATAGGGCTTGATGCGCTCGGCCAAGAGGTTGAGGTTCTTGCCTCCGGCGTAGACGTAGATCTCGCCGCCCGAGGCCGTGCGGATTGCGCGCTGCTTGGTATAGAGACCCCGAAACAGCGACACGCCCATATAGTGCTGCGTGTGTCCGGCCCGGTCGGTTCTCGCCACACCGAAGAGAGACGGTACGATTACCGAATAGATGCCGAATATCTCTATGGGGTTGTTGCTCATGGCGTAGGCCGTCAGGGCCCACGCATACTTAGCCTTTGCGGCCAGCGTACGCGCTGCCTGAAACACAGCCGTTTGATAGTTCTTGAAGACGGCCGCCTCGTCGAATATGACAATATCGAAATCCAGCGTCTCGAGCCAGCCCTTCGAAACCTTAGTAGTCGGGGTGGTCAGCTTCGCTCCCTTACGCGGGCGAGTCCTTGACGAATAGGAGGTGTCGTTGCGCATAAGGGCGTAGTTGATTATCAGAACGTCCCGGGGCTTTAGGGATTTGCAGATTTGATACCGCTGGGTTGGCGAATACTCGGAGGTCAGCACCACCGGTCGAAAGCCCCGCAGGAATCGACGCGCCTCGGACTGCCACTGTAGCACGGCGGAATTAACGGTTACTATCAGCACCTTGGGGTTTGGCGCCTTCCGGTCGTGAACGGTAGCCACGGCAAGAAGGGATTCGATTGTCTTTCCAGCGCCGGTGGCATCGCCAAGCAGGGCGCGGTTGTTTGCGTAGAGGAAAGCGGCGCCCGAGAACTGATATCCGTAAGGAGTGCCAACAAAAGAGGGAGGCAGCGGAAAAGAATCCGGCAGCTTCGGGCTTGCCCTAACTGCCGGAGTTACGTCGTCATCTAACAGCATCACCCGCTTAGTACACTAAGCCGGGGTCAGCTGCCCAACCGACTTCGCGGCCGTGGTGGCCGAGGAGGTGCGGAGCCCCTTGCTGTACTTGCGCGGGACGCGGTTCAGGTGCTTGAACTCGGGGCCGGTGCCGATGAAGCCCACCTGTACGCCGGTCACTTCCTGTACCTTCTGCACGAACTCCCGGGTGGCCGGGGTCAACAGGTGGTAGCTGCCCCTACCGCGATTCTTGTAGTCGAGGTAGTCCAGCGCCACAAGGGCGATCTGTGTCGGACGGTTGATCAGGCACGCGCGCTTGGCCTGATCGTAATCGAATCGCCCAACCCGACGAACCTTCTTCGTCACCTGCGTCATTTCGGTGAGGTCACTGGGCGCCCCGCTTTCGGCCGTCACCTGAGCCCACGTCAGCTCATCCTTGATCGGCCCGGCCTGCTGGCCGGATACACGGATTGGGAAGGCGCGCATCACCAGAATCACATCGGTGACGAGGAACGGCGACAATCCCACCTCACTGACGAAGGCGGCGGCGCCAGTGTCGCGTGAGGTGGCGCAGGGATAGGATTCACCGTGGTAGAGCGACAACCCAAATCCCTGCGTGCCCTCGATCATGATGTTCTCACCGGCATCCACGGCGTCGTTCAGGATCTTGGCCGTGTCGGCCAGCATGGACGCCCACGGCAACCCATCGACCGTGATATCCTTGGCGAGCTTGACGTCCTTGCCGCGCATGATACGACGAGCCGAGGCTGCGCCCACGCCGCTCTGCGTAGACGAAATCTGGTCGAACATACCGGCGCCGGACTCGACCTCGATGTCCTGTCGTTCAATGATCATGGCGTTCCGGTCGACGAGGATGCGGTCGGCCGTGATCGCAAACCGCTCCATCTCCGCCTTCAAGATCTCCGGATTGATGAGCGACCCGGCGGGAAGCACCAGCTTCACCGACTGACTGACCAACCCCGACACGGAAAGCTGTCTGGCCGACTGGATGGTACCATCGGCAGAGGTCAGAGAATGTCCGGCATTCGTACCACCGCAGCGCACCGCGTACGTACAGTTGTTCTCTACAACGATCTTGGCGGCAACGCGGCCCTTGCCTTCCGACCCGAACTGTCCGCCGCTGACAACAAACACTCTACCCTTCTTCATTCTGCCTAGCTCCTTTGTGTGCCCCACTTTATCCGTAGTTCTGTGATCCTCTTCAGCTTGCTGGTACACTCGGCGCACCAGAGAGCCTCGGGTATCACTGAGTTAATGTTCGCGCCAAAGTCGTCGATAATCACCTGCCCGCCCTCGCATTCGGTGATCAAAGTCATTAGGCCGACTAGGGCCTGAAACTGTGCCTCATTGAGCGGTGCCATCTCATGATTATACACCCATCCTGTCGTCCCACTCCCGCATCGCCATCCCAAGAATCGCCGAATTAGATGCGGCCTCTTGGTGTCGCTTCAACACCCGAACTATACTGCTCAAAACCGCCTCTCGCTTAGTCGGGTGGACCTTTAGGTAAAGCCAATTCCGAAGTTCCTGTGCTTGGGGTCCGTTGAGTATCTTGGTGGCCGCCACTAAACACCCTCCTCGAAGATGAACTTATCAAAGGCCTCTTGCCCGATCAGGGCAATCAGTCGCTTCTCCCACTGCGCAAGCGACCGGGCGGTTAAAGCGTGAAAGGAACCGCCCATTCTCTGTCTCTGTTCTCTCAACCGCTTCACATACACCTTACAGGATTCGGGTGTAAAGCATCCCTCGCGCTCGACCTGAAGAATCGGCTGGGGCGGTTGGGGGGCAGCGCTGTCGTGTATCTCCCGGGCGAGCTTTTGGGCCGCCGGGCTGAGGTGCTGGGTCTTGTCGATCAGCTGGTCTAGCTCCTTTTTGGCTGCCTTATCCTTGCGCCGGTCGCGGTTCCGCTTAGCGGCGATCTTACCACACGGCTTGCAGTACCAATGCTTACCATCCGGCTGCGACTTGTTGTTGCCGAAGTTCTCAATAGCAACCGGCAACTTGCACATCTTACAGACCTTCGTAGTCTGCTCTTCCATAGGCCCTCCTTCTAGAGTCCTACCCTAAATGTCGCAAACACCATGCCACCCGGTAAGGCCTTGAGATGCTGGTGAAGCCAAAGGTATGGGAACGACACTGCACACCTTGGACCTAAGACATATCTCGGGTAGATGCGTCGATCTCAAGGCCGTAGACTTCCCACAACTTACCATTGGCGTCGCACACCATGTAACGCATGCCTCCGCGCACCACCTCGTTGCCTGAAATTCGGAAGTCCTCGGTGAAGCCAACCTCAACCACAATCGCCACCTCAAACCGCAGCCGGGCCCTTGTGTATTGCGAGGGCTCGACCCTCTGCCCAAGCTGAAACTTCTGCTTCATAATGGCACCACCTTGTACTTCTGTCCGTCCGTAGGCCCGGTCTCTTTCATCTGGAGACCGACCCGCTTCAGAAGCCTAGCGGCATCCAAAAGGTCGGTTCGCATATGGCCATCTTGCAGAACCCGCTGCACCCGAATGAGCTTACCCGGGGCCTTGGGTGGGCGGCGGGCAAAGGCGGCCATAACCGCCTCGAGGATCGTCGTCGCCTCCTGCCTCCACTGTTCGCTGCCGGTCTGGATTAGGTAGACGCGGCGGATCGGCCTTTCTGTTCGCTTTTTTGCCACCGTTTTGCCCTCCAGTGAAGAGGTAGGGGGCCGGGTCGCCCCAGCCCCCGATCCTTGGGGTTGTACTACTTGATCAAGGCCAACGCGTGGGCGTAGGCCCGCTGCTTTTCCTTCGCGCGGTTGCCGAAGAGGACCGACGCGCCCACGTCCGAGCCAAAGGACTCGCGCCAGTCGGAGACTTCGGTTACCGCATTATACGCCGCCCACACCGAGCCACGAAGGTGGGCCGGGTCAAACGCCTCGAACTGCTGTACACCGGTGGCGCGCAAAGCGCGAGCATGGCGCACGTCCCGATGCCACACTTCCTTGGCCTTCACAACCGCATTGAGGCGCGTGCCGAACGCCGACGTCACGATGTTCTCGTCGGACGTCCCGGAGGCCCGCTCAAGAAGACGGACTTCATTGGGCATCGGCGGATCGGGCCATGCCGCCAACAGAAGCTCCTGCAGGTTGGCCTCGGTGATCTGCACACTGGCGAACCGGTCGAAGACCTCTTTCGACTGGGCAGTGATGGTACGGAACTTCGCGATCAGCTCGGTGGCGAACTGCAGCCGCTCCTCAGCCTTGTCGTTGTGCGGGATCGCCAGATTGATGGAGGCACTGCTCTGGGCGATCAAGTTCGTGTTGTTGCACACCACGCGCACCTTCGACGAAAACGCGCGATGGGCGGTGCCGGGCTGATTCGACAGGTTGACGATGTAGTAGTCCCGCATCTCATCGCCCTTCACATCGAAGTCGGGGCCCCGTAGCGACAGAAAGCAGAGAGCGCCTTCCTTCAGAAGCCCAGCGGTTTCGACCTTGTAGGTCCCGGAAAGCAGGTCCAGCCGCTGGGCCAGCGCCACGTAGTCGATGTACTGCCAGTCACCCGACACCACACCAAACACCCGATACTCCGGGTCGTCGGAGGTAGGGCGGCGGATGATGGCCCTATGCCCAGTCTCCATCGCGGTGGGCTGGTTTGGTAGATGGACAACGAGCGGCTGCGACACTATCTCAATGTCGCCTGCGACCTCGCGCACTGCGTCGCTAGCCGACACCGCCGCATCCTCAGGGAAGACGCGGCCAAGCTCGTGCCACGCCGGTTTGCTTCGCGCCAGAAAGCGCTTGCCGAGAATGTCATGTGCCATTTGCGGAATCTCCTTAGATTGGGGTGGGCCGAGGCTCTCATGGTAAGACCGTGACCTCGGCCCGCTCCCCTGTGGTTGGTTACTTGGTTTCGGTGATCGTCGTCTGGGTGTACTCCTTGATCCGCGCGTACGGTTCCTTGACTTCCTTCGGAACATCATACTGCGTCATGGTCTTTTTGACGTTCTGCACCACGAACCGGCCCACCTGCACGACCGGGCCCATCTCACGAAGCTCTTCCTTCACCTCGTCGTCAAGCTTCTTGAACTCCTTGGCGGCGGCTTCAAGTTCCGCGCGGCGTTCCAGCTTCTGTGCCAGCGCCGAGTTTCCGTGAACCTTCTCAATTTCAAGCGTCTTCATCTTGCCTCCACTTGGTTAGGGTCGCTTCTTGCGCTAAAAGACCGCAAACCCAATGCCGAATTGGTTGGGGGTCCAAGGTCCACAAGAGGGGCTAAAGGGCCAAACGGGGGCGCAACCGATTGCGAATCTAGAGCAAGGGAGGGGTAAGGGCTATGGGTGTAGGGTGGCTAGACCAAATCCCCGGGCGGGGTGGGCGGCAAGTCGCCGTTTTTGAGCATGGCCCCATCCTCGTAGGGGCCGAGGTGGCGGCGGAGGAACTCGACCTTAACGCACTCAAGCATACCGACTAGGTTGTTGGCGGTGGCATACCGGCGCTCCTGCTCCCATTTGTACCAGACAATTCTGGAGATCAGGTAATTCAGCTCGCCGGGGGTGGCAAACTTCAGAAGCGAAAGAAGGGGCTCGAGAGCGCGGTCAAATCTGACACGATCCTCCGGTGGAATATAGGGCACGGCTAGTCTCCTGATCCGTCCCACTGGTAGAAAATTGGCACCGGGGTCGCATTGCAGCGGTAGGCGCCCCAGTCGAAATCGTGTTGGTAGTAAAGAATCAGCATCTAGAATTCGCGGGGAGGTCTGGGCTGAAAGTCGAACTGCCCAAGCTCGTTGACGGAGTAGCAGTGGCCGTAGGGCTTGAACCGACGCTGAATTCGCTTGAGGGACTCACGACCGAAGGGCCCGTAGGCAGAAATCAGCTTGCCCTCGAGATGGTCGTACTCGTGTTGGGCATGTCTAGCCTCGGGGCCGCTCAACACTCCCCGACGGGTCTGGCCATCCTCGGTCATATACTCGATCCGAACCTCGTTTGGCCGGAGCACAAGAGCCGAGAATTCGGGGATCGAGAAGCAATGCTCCCGCGCCGAAGTTAGCTGAGACCCCTCGATGGAGGAAAGCACCGGATTCTGCATAATCTCGAGGTTGCCGTCATTAAGCCGCACAATCATGACGCGCACGCTGTACCCCAGCTGGTTGGCTGCAAACCCAGCCGCGCCCAGTATCGCAGCAACGGCCTTCAGATCTTCAATAGCTTTCGGGGCCTCGGAGAGCGAACAGAGCACGTGATCTATTGAGTCAACCGGCCCAAGACAAGCATTGCCATAGGTGGCAATGTAGAACTTCCGCAGTGGCTTAGGAGTAGTGGGGGCGGTCGGAGTCAGACCGAAACCCTCTTGCCCGGGAATGGTGGCGGGGGCTATGGTCTGCGGTGCGGGGGCCTTCTCTTCGTTCACTCGGACTCCTCTGCCTTTGGGGCCTTTTTGCTTCGCGGCATCTTCAGCTCTACCTGCCTACGAATCCACGACTTCGGGATTGTGACGTCGCCATCGAAATGCTCAGCGTTGACACTCGAAGCGATGGTGATGGCATCGGTGTTTTCGTGCAAGAGCCAGCCAACAGACCAGCACACAACCGGATTGGGGTCGATGCTCTCAAGGGCCTTCCACCCGGGCTCAGATTCGGATGCGGCGTCGAGCCACTCCACAAAGAGTAATTTGCGTTTCGTTTCCATATTAGGCGTACCCATAGCGGAAGATTTCGACTAGAAAATCGCACGCCGGAGCAAGGTCGCCGAACACGCCCACCGAGTGCTTCAGCACCCAAGGGCTTCGCTCATCGGCCTTTCCGAAGCATACCACCGGCATATTCAAGACGTGGTTAGCGTAAAAGATCTCCATGGCCGTTCCCCAACTCGGGCGGCCAATGTTCACCAGCAGGCCTTGGCACTTCTTAATAATCTCAAGGTCCTTCCAGACGATGTAATTCACGCCCGGGATGTCGTAGGTCAGCTGGGATTCGTGCTCGGGCTTCGTGCCACCGCTCAGGCGGTCGTATACCGCGCCCTCGAGGCAAAGGGGCGAAATGCCCTCGACCCCGCTCGATGCAAAGATGGCCGTGGCCTCATCACGCCAGCCGCGCGATTCCGAAAAGCCAAGCCCCTGAATTCCGCCAGCAAGGTATACCCTCTTCATGGGATGTGGTACACCGGCGGTTGGCGGGCGGTTAATCATGGTACAGCGTGCCAACTTCGTCGCCATTTGCCTTGCGCACCAGATACCCCATCTCGCGGATTCGGTCGCATAACTCGTCGAAGTAGTACACGCCATCGATCAGGCCCATCTGATACCCAACGTCGCTTGTATAGGCCGCTCCGTTGGCAACGGATAGCGTGTATTGAACCACCGATCCCGTATCTGACGCGCCGAGGGTTAACAGGGCGCGGGTCCGAAGCCGATCAAACCGGTGCACCAGAATCTGATTTACAAACTGCACGTATGTGGGGCGCACGGCGTTCGAAAGCGACATCCACTCCTCTATGGTCAAAGGAGTGTGCGGGCTTCCCTCCATCTTTCGTGCGCCGCTGGTGAAGAAGTAGTAACGCAAACCGATCATAGAGTCTTGAGAAGTGGCATCGATTCGCACGATATAAACCCCAATAGACCCCACCAAGCTTACGGGAGATGCGAAGATTGAGTCGGCCCCACAAGCAACCCAATACGCACCGGAGGCCAGCATGTACTCTGAGTAGACCCAAATGGGCTTGTTGTATTTGGCCTTAAGAACCTCAAGTCCATGGGCCAGAAGCTTCGTGTTCTGAACAGTTCCACCGGGGGAATCAAGCCACAGCACCAGAAGCTTGGTTTCAGACTTCATAACCACCGACTCGATCTTGTGCAGCCACTCGGGCGTGACCGAACCCTCAAACTTGACCACCACGGCCACATCTGGACTCAGCACCTCGCCGATCCGAACGAAGGGCTTTGTTGGTCCACAGCCAGCACAACTAAGCACGGCGGCCATCAAAACCGACGCAACCGCCAACCCCAAAACCAGCCGTAGTAACTTTCTCATGGTTTCCTCTCTATTCTCGTTCTTGTCCTTAATGCGGTCGAATGGCCTGCACACCCAAATCATACCTGTAGGCATTTGGGCGAGGCGCCCTACCCACCACCCGAAGACCGGCGTGATGCACCAACGCAATTAGGCGGTTCTGGTCATATGCGGCGTGGTGCAAATTGAGATCGTACGTCTGTGCACCAAAGAAGAGCGTACTGAACTCCTCAATATCGATGCGCCCCGTAACCAAGTCCTCAGCCAACAGTCGCGAGTCGGGGCAGTAAATTCGCAACAAACCGCCCGGCTTTAAAATCAGGGCCCAGCGCTTTACCGCCTCAATCGCGTCAGGGTTAGTCATGTGCTCAATAACGTGGGAGGCCCGGATCTCGTCAACCTGCCCCAACATAGTATCTGGGAGATTGCGGATGTCGCACACGATATGCACACCCGGCAGCGGTCTGGCATCAACATTTACAAAATCAACCAAGCGGGGCGAGCCAGATCCTCCATCAAATTCCTCATTGCCACCGAGATTTAGGCGCATAGACCCTCAAAGAATTGAGTATATCGCTCACCGACGACAGGGTAGTCGTGCACGTCAAGAACGAACTGCCGCGCGCGTTTGGATAACACGTCGTAATCCTGTGCCAAGGCCGCCTCTAGCGCAAGGCGCATACTCGGCTCATGTGGAGTGATATCAAAGATCGGGATGTTCGGCCAAAGTTTCTTGGCCTGCCAGCAAACCGAATTGAAAACAGGGACACCGAGCGCCATAGCTTCAATGGCCGACTGCCCATAGGAGATCATACGACAATCCGTGTGCTGCATAAAGAAATGGCACCGGGCCAAGCGCCTTAAATGCTCTTCGTGGGGCACCCGGGTTTTACAAGTCACCGACCAACCCGGAAAGTAATCGCGCAGCACTCCCTCGAGGTGCGCGATATCGCTATTGGCCGTGGTACTCAAATGTGGATACACACCGATGGTCTGCTGATGACGCCGCTCAAACGGTAGGGGCTCCAATACCTTGGCGTCAATGGCGTGTGGGATGAGAAACGAGTCGATTTCTTCAAAGCCAAGAAACGCCGGGGTCTCTACAACCAGTCGGACGTTCGTATCGTGCAGGCGCCGGTTAATTTCAACGTGGTGCTGCCGATACCATGTGCCCGTAAACGTGACGGACCGGTACTTCTTGGGGTAATGCGGGAACTCGCCCGCAAACGCCTTGGTGGGAGTCTTGGCCCACCCAACAAAGTCATGGTACTCGTCGTTCCAGCAGTGGATGAAATCGGCTTGCTCAAGGACCTCGCAAGCTTCGTCGTAGGCAGGACCATCATTTACCGGAGGCATGTCACGCCAGCCGCACACCGAATCGAACACCAGATCGGCAGCAAAGTTAAGGGGGTGTTTAAAGCAGGTGATGTGGCGGGCCTGAATGCGACCCACCCGATTTACGGCCTGCGCTGCCTTATAAGCATTGCCCGCGTGATCAGCTTGACACAAGAATGCAACCCTCACGAGTTGACCGCCTCCAACA
>Ga0208320_1000002_pt1 | contig 62300 bp, 67 predicted proteins | sample EasRivMeERMZT299_FD_187531 | JGI IMG/M metagenome (GOLD analysis project Ga0208320, IMG submission 187531) | Soil microbial communities from meander-bound floodplain in the East River, Colorado, USA - East River MetaG ERMZT299 (SPAdes) (version 2) | ecosystem: Environmental > Terrestrial > Soil...
TGTAACCCCGCGTGCCGCGCAACAGCGGCGCGTTGTTGGTCACACCGGGTATCTGCAGTGGGGTGAAGTAGAAGCGGCGGATTATCATGCCGGGTACTCCGCGATGGAAAATTCCCGCAAGTATACGGCCCCCGGGCCGGCAAGGATGCCGTGCCACGGGCGGTTCATCTGGTAAGCATCCACCACGTCGATGAGGGGCACGCCGTCGAAGTAGACGATGATGCGCGAAGCAGCGTCCACCCAGATTTGCACATGGTGCTCGGTGGTATCGGCCGCCGGCATGGCCGGCACCGAGGCGACCACGGTGACCACCCCGCCGTTGCCAACCCGCTGCAACTCCAGCGTGCCACCAATGCCCAGCAGCACGCGCATGGAGCGCACGCCGCCGACGCGGCTACGGAACATCAGGCCCACCGGGGCAAACGCCTGCACGATGGCGGTGATGACCACGTTGGGCGAGCCAGCGTTGATGACCGCCCGCACGCCACCGGGACCAACCACGGTCTGGCCCTCGCCCACATCGGCGCTACCCGTCAGTACATTCCAGCCGTTGCCGGCTGGGTCCACGTTGAGCACACGGGTGGACACATCCTCCACCGGCCCTTCCATCTGGTCATTGACGAGCAGGGCAGCGGGGCCACCGTCGGTGATGGCCCACGTGTGGGTACCGGTGAGTACGCCACGGGCGGTGGTAGCGGCGCCAGCAGAAAACTTGACCCCGGTGGCGGTAAAGGGCACGGCGGGTTTCAGGTCAGGTGACTGCGCCGCCCATGCAATCAACATGGCATCGTAGTGGGTGGTAGTAAGACCGTTGACTCCAGCCGTTGCTTGGTACATCAACGTAGCGTTGGTAACAAGCCCCATGTCAAAGTGGGCAGAGTTAACGCTGACCTGTTTCACATCACCGAACATGTAGGGCATGAGGGTTGCTGCTGGTGTAGTCCACGTCGCCACGGGGATGGGCACGTTAATGTAGCGGAAAGTCTTATCAAAGTTAGTGACCTTGGCCGTGTTAAACCCGGCGACTTTAGCCACTTCCGCAGCAGGTAAACTGGTGCAGCTTGCAAAGAAAGAAGACATGTTGGTTACATTGGTAGTAATCCACGTCTCCAAACCCACGATACTGGTCAGCGCAACACAACCTCCAAACGTCTGGGCCAACGAGGTGCAAGCTGCCGTGCATAGCCCGGGCAGGACCGCAGTGACCAGTGCGGGGCAAAGGGCCAACAGGTCCGACAGCACGGTTATGCTGGCAGCGGGGGCGCCAGTCAGGTTGATGCTTGTCAAGCTGGAGCAAGATATGAACACCCGGTTCCAGCTACCTCCCGGCATATTTGCGCAGTCGGTGGCAGACACTTCATTCAGGTTGACGCAACCATGGAAGGCGCTGACCAATCCGCCGCTGGCCCAACCCACCGCGCCCCAATTCAAAATCTTGATGAGCTTCGCCTTGTCACCCGCGTTGTTGAAGAAAAACTTCGGGAAGGTGCCGGTGATGGTGACGGTATGGTCACCCGCTACCGCATAGGCATGGATGCGGGCGGGGTCAGTATTGCCGAGAGTAATCAACGAGTCAGGCGTACCATCACCCCAGTTGACGGTGGCGTTGTAGCCTGAACCCGTCAAGGGTAGGGTGATGGTTTCGTTGACCGCCGTGGTGCGCCACACGGTGACGAAGCCGACCAAGGGTGGTGGCACCACCACGCCGCCGGTCAGGATGGTGGCATACGCCGCCGAGGCCCATGACCATGGCACGATGAAGGTGTTGGCGATGAAGATGACCAGCGGGTGATGCTCCACCGGTGTCGCCGCCTCGCCATTGAGCATGCCGGCTATCGCCGCGTCGGCAGCGGCGAGAGCATCATCCCACGGCTGGGGATACCAACGCTTAATCTCCAGCGCCAGTTCATTGCGCAAGGCGTTGGGCTGGACGACCATGTTACGGCGCGTCCTGCGGTTCCGGCATCAGCACCCCGGGGTCAAAGTCAACGCCGGCCGGCGTGATAGTGGCCAGTGGTACCTGCAGGCGCGGGAAGCTGGCACGTAACCCGGCGACACGGGCAAAGGCATTGATGTCACGCGGCGGGGTCTTGCCGCTACCCACCTCGCTCCATCCGGTCCAGCCACCGGTGGCCCGCTCGGCGCGGATGCGCACATAGTAGCTCTTGTTGGCGACGAGGTTTACGCTCGCACCACCGCCCTTCTTGAAGCGCGAGACCGTCCAGAAGTGTACCGGCCCCAGCGTGAGGGGGGCTTGGTCAACGAACGCCACAAAGTCGGCCAATATCGCCACCCCAGACAACGCGGCGGGGAAGTCGGCCCGCTCGGAAACCTGAATCTCGATTTTGTTGGTGGGGTAACGCACCGCGTCCCATAGGAACGTAACGGCCAAGGACGAGCCGGCATAGTGCTGGGGGTAGTTGTAGTGCAGGGGCAATCCGGTGACACCAAGGGATACCTCGTCGCGTACGCCTGAATCCTTGGGCGTGCCCACACCAGCGGTGGAAGTGTTGAAGGTGATGGGCAAAGTTCGCGCCCGGGCGATGCCCACGCCGGGCCAGTGCTCCACGTTGCCGAGCTGGATACCACCGGTCAGGGTCGCCACCGACGGCCCACCCAACACCGAGGCATAGGCGGGGTAGAAGTAGTAGGTGGCGGCCGAGGGGCCATAGCCATCGGTGATGGGCTGGCGGTCAGCAGAAAACAAATACACCACGTCCCAACCCGGATACCCGAGGTTGGCACCATCTTCAATGTACAGCGGCCCCATGGCCGAGTCTTCGTTGGTGGCGCCATACAGGCCGGCACGAATCTGGTTGGTGGTGGGGTTGAACTCAATGCGGTCCCACTTACCCACCGCATTGGACCAGCGCACCACCGCCTGCACCGGGGTGGTGTAGTTCTTACTCCCATCCGGGCCGCGCATGAAAATCCGCCACGTACCCCAACCCTGTGAGTAGGCTTGGGCGATGATGTTGGACAGCGAGGTACCGGGGTCGTTGATGGTTGAATGACCATTGCCATCCAACCCGCCGGTGGGCGTAAATGAACGGGTCAGCCCCGACTTCGGACTCCAGATGTTGACGTTGACCAAGGACGCATTACGGCTGCTGCCCATGGCCTGCCAGCGTGTCGCCTTGGCCACGCCAGCCAGACGTGGACGCACAGCGAGACCCACGTTACACCGCCGGGATGGCGAACGGTAACCCGCTCAGCGCGTACTTGTCGTCGGCACTCGGGAAGTAAGGGTGCGCGTGACCCACGACCGACCATGGCCCGGGACCAGCGGCCAACCGAACGCGCACATAGAACTGCTTGCCGGGGTAGTTGGCAAACACCACCGCGCCCGGGTACACCGTGGTGTTCTGCGGCGTGTAGCTGGGAAACTGAAACTGGGCCACGCCGTCGGTGACCACGAACGCGGCCGGGCCGGGCGCCGAGGTGCGGGCCGGGTCATTGAAGCCGACCCGTTCGGAGACCTGCATCTCAAAGGCGGTGGCGGCCGGGTTGGAAGGCAAATGCAAGCGGATGCGGATTTGCTCCTGCTGCAGTTGCAGTGTCGCCCGGTCGGCGCCGGGCTGCCACGCCATGCCGATGCCCAGATGCTGGCGGGCGCCGGTGGTGTCATTACGATACTCACCGTTGATGATGGGTGTAGCCGGATTGGCATAGTGCTTGGCGGTGCTCATGATTGTTCCTCCTCGGCGTCGATGATGAAGGCAATCAACTCAGCCTTGTTCAAGCCACTGTAGCCTTCAAACTCCGACTTACGGGCGAACTCCACAAGCTCCGCCACGGTGTGGCCTTCCAACTCTTCGGCCCGCTCGGACTTGGGCTTGCCCTTGGACTTGGCCTTGGGTTCCGAGGTGGGTTTGGCTTCCGGTTCAGGTTGGGGGGCGGCCTTGGCACGCTCAGCGGCGCGGGCGGCGAGAGTTTCCTCCAGCACCACCACGTCGATACCCAACGCGGCATTGGCCCGCTCGACGGCAACCGAGTAGGTGACACGGAACTGACCTTGGATTTTCTTCGCCAGCCGCTGGACGAAACCGGGGCCGCGAAAGTGTGAAGATGAAACTTTGTGCGTCACGACGAACCTCCCGCTTGTGCGTTGATTGCGATGGATGGCACGTACTACTAGCGCGGCTAGATTACCACACTGTCGTAGGGGAACAAGAGGGGGTTTGGTGGGGAAATAAAAAGCCCCATAGGCAGCAAGGGGATAGCGAGCCTATGGGGCTAGTGCTGATGCCGACTTGTAGGGGCCGAACCCCAACCCGTCACAGCAGCAGTCTTACCCCCCAAACAAATGCGCGGTGCGAACAACTGACCCAGAGGCCAGATTACGCCGGCTGTTGGCGGTCGTCAACCTTGGATGGGTTGCCCAAAAGCGGCCCAGCCCAAGATGAGCAGGAGCACGAACAACAAGATGTTGCTGCCCATCGGCGCCCATGGGCCGATGCGGGGACCGGCGAATACACCAACCAACCAGAGCAGCATCAAAATCCAGAAAATCAGTCTTAGGGTCATGGCAGTTCTCCACTGGGGATGGGGAAAACTACCCTATTCCTGAACCTAGCTTTGGTCAAGCCGGGCTTAGTCGATGCGGAACAGGGCGCGGAACGCATAGTCGGGCAAAACCATCAGATTGCCGTTGTCTATCGAAACAACCCAGTCCATAGGCAAAGCCACTAACACGATTCCGTCGTCGCGGGCTACCAGCGCCTCGGTGCCGCGAGTACCTGTGTGGGTTTTTACCCCGTCCGGTACCTTCTCGGTGCTATGGGGCACGTATTGCCACGCACTGATGGAGTTGAGAGGGCCTAGCTTACAAGTGCATGATTTCATAGTCGTTTCTCGGTGGGTGGTAGGGTGGAATGGGCAGTTTACAGGGGTTTTGGCAAGGTGTAAAGGGCAACCTCTGCTACCTTTGTGTCGCTGGTGGTAACAAAGCAAATCTCAATGAAATCAACGGCCGGCTCAGCCCTTGTTACCTTTGTTACCTTTTTTACCATTATTTTATAAGGTATATATATAAGAGAGTGGTTGTATCAGTAGTGAGTATCAGGTTAAATAACAGGGCATTTTTTCGTTTTCCGTAAATTTCCACCCCAAACGTCTAAGGGGGGTCCCTTAAAAAGCAAAAAAAGCGGAACATTGGTATAATTGGTCGCTAAGTTACTGATTACATTCATTATTGGGTGGTAGCAAAGCTTGGTAGCAAAGGTCGAAAAATGGTAGCACAGCTGCCTAAAATGGTATCAAGGGTCTGCGGTGTCGGGGCGTTTTTCTCTTCAACTGCCCGTTCGCCAACTCACGGGCCTATCAAGTTCCGGTATCAGGAAGGCTATCTTAACCCCCTGACCGCATCCGTAATCGGGGCATAATTACACGATGCGAACCGGCGCGGCCGCTCGGCCTGCCTTGCAGGCCGTCCTGCCCGGGCCGACGCCGCGTGAAGGCGAAACGGCGCCCAAAACCCGCCCCTTCGGGGCGTAGCGGCGTCGCTTCCGAACCCGGCCTGTAAGGCCGCCGCGTCTCCCTCTGCCCTCAACCTCCCTTGCCCCAAGGGGGCAAGCAGCCCCATCGCTATCCACAAGTGGATAGCAATGGGTGGACTGGCAGGGCTTTGCCCTGCTGTGTGCATGACCCGACCCCCAGCCCTTTGGGCTGAGTCGATGTTACTCAGTAACAGCACCCCAGCCCTTTGGGCTGAAGGGATTTTGCCCCCTTGTCGCCGCCGACCCCGAAAAACCTTCAGACCCGTAGGGTCTGTCCCCCCCACATTCACTGGGGGGAACAAAGTGACCCCCAGTGAATGTGGGGGGGCCGGCCAGAACCGGCAGCAAATTTCGACAGCAGCATCCTGCCGCTGTCCCAGCTAGGAGCAAGTGCACCATGACCACGATTGCCACGAAGTGGAATTTCGCCCCGATTGCCAAGAACCTTGGCACCACCATCACGAAGCTCGGTGTCCGTCTGGACTCCCTGTTTGTCGGCTCGCTGTCCAAGGCCAGCGACCAGTTCAACGGCGAAGCCGTCGATGCCGAAGGCAAGCCGACCAAGGCCCTGCTGGCCTTCATCGACAAGTTCGACCGGGTGGTCTTCGACCACAAGGGCGAAGCCCGGAAGGGCTGGGACAGTGCCGGATTCTCCGGCAGCACGTGGCGGCAGTACCGCTGCCGCAGCAAAGCTGCGTTGGCTGCCATTCTGGCCAAGCGTGTCGGTTTCACCGAACAGGTTGCCGCCGGCTCGCTGACCAAGCTCGGAGAGCTTGGTGCTGACCTCATCCCGGTCTCCGAGGCACGTTCCGAAGGAACGTCCAAAGGCAAGGCCAAGGCTGCAGCCAAGAAGGCTGCCAAGGCCGGCAAGCCCATCATCCCCGGCAAAGCCGAGTCGCCTCGCTCTGACACCAAATCACCGAAGGTGAATGGCCCAGTTGCCGACGTGACCTTCAAGCACCAAGCCGAAGGCTTGCTCTCCCGTCTCCCCGAAGGGGACAAGGCATGGACCAAGGCATACCGTGCCGAGGTGGCGACCTTCCTTCGGAAGATTGCCAAGTCGTAACCCCGCTGCCGCCCCCTTCGGGGGGCGGCATTGGCCAGATGTTACTGAGTAACATGCTCAGCGACATCTGCCCAATGCCGTAGGCATTACCCCGCTGCTTGAGTGCAGCGCCCAAGCCTCCCCACAAGGGGGCAAGGGGGAGCTATGCCCCCAAGGCCAAGTGTTACTCAGTAACATCGGCCAATCGAATCAAGGTGCGCTGCATGGTGCGGCGCCCACAGCACGAGGGAAGTGAGCATGAGCAAGAGCATGAACAAGAGCCAGCACGGACTGGTGCGCGGTAGCGTCACCGGTGTCATCATCCTGCCGAACGACGCACGGGAGCTGCCCATGTTGGGCCTGTGCATGCACAAGGTGTCGGCCGCGCACTGCAAGGTGTGCAAGGCCAAGTTCCAGAAGGCCGCCGCTGCCGCCAAGTTGGTGCGCGAGGCGCGTGCCGCTGACAAGGTGTGGGCACTGGCACGTAGCGCCGCCGCCTGACCTACCAACCCACCACCACCCACCTGCCCCACTTGGGGCGGGTTGGGCTGTGTCTGCCTTTTTTCCGGCCGCTGTTACTGAGTAACATCTGGCCCCCCACCACCAACAAGCAGGAGCAAGTGAACGTGAACACCAACCCACTGGCGAACGCCACCCGAGTACGTCCATCCATCCCACCGGCACCGCGTGACTACCAACACGTCTGCAACATGCGACTGGAGCAAGAGCGCAAACACCGTGCACGCGGACGGCAGATGCTGGCTGCTTTCGTGACCATAGCACTCATCGCACTGGTGCGCGTGCTTGGCACCTTGTGGGGGCCACTGGCATGAACTATGACGAGACCTACCGCAAGTCACTGGACGGGCTTCTGTTGGTGCTCAGCATGGTGCTGGGCATGCTCATTGCCCACGGTATCTGGCTGCACTATGTGCGTGACGCCACCTGTTTTACCGAGGCGCCTACGCTCACTGATGAGCAGGTTGCCGAGATTCTCTACCAACTGGACGATAACAAGGAGTAACACCATGACCGACACGAAAAGTACGACCCCGCGCCAAGCACTGCTGCAAGTGGCGCACCTGTTTGAAACCAAGCCGGGATGCTACCGGTTCAGATGCACCAGCGTGCCTGTAGTGAACGACGAACCGCACTGGCGCCAGCAAGCCTGCGTGTTGGGCTGGGTGGCGTACTTTGCCGACTTGAAGGCCGGCCCCCAACCCGTCCAGCCGCACATATTGGAGGTGGCAGCCGACTTTGTGTACGCCCTCCATCCCCACCCGCTGGGTAACACTGTGTCCATCTTCTACAGCCACATGGATGCACTGGAAGGCGACGACAACTGGGTGACCCAAGCAGACGTGTGCGCACGTGTGCTGAGGCAGTATGCCGACACGTATTTCCCCCTCACTGGAGAAGGAGTAACACCATGACCGAACGCAAGAAATCCACCCGCAAACGGGGCGTACTCTTCACCCCGCAACAGTTGCCACTGTTCCCTCGCCACACCAGCGTGGTCACTGGCAAAGCCGTGCGTGTGCGCTATTTCGGACCCACGGCCAATCTACCCGCTCGCTATCTCGTCAGCATCAACGATGGTGGGCGCATGGGGCAGACGTACTCACGCCACTGCCTACTGCTGGACCCACTGAACGGAGGCGATGATTGTGCCGCCGCTGTAGCCAAGCACTATGTCAACGAGGTACTGGGGTGGAACGTGTCGCTGACCGGCGGCACGTACGCTAACGACTGGTACTTCACCACCCACCAAGGAGTAACACCATGACCACGACCAAGCGCAAGACCAAGACCGCACCGAAGGTGGCGCCTGCCAAGCACGTGCCACTGAAATCCCGGCGCATTGACGACACCCTGCGCAACGACATCATTCACCTTGCCACCCGCAACCTGTACGAGGAGGAAATCAAGGCTGCTGAGTTGCTCTACTTCACCACGTGGTGGGCACTGTTCCGCGCTGCCAACGAGCACGCACTGAACCTGTGGTGCTGCCTGCCCAAGGGTTGGCAGCAGCACGGACACTACCAGTCCCGTAGCCACACCTTGTGTGCGTACACCGGCAAGTATCAATTCGATTCCTACGATGTGTCGCTGGACCGGCTGACCCAGTACGTGAAACTGCCGGCGAATTTCCATGCCTTCCCGCACGCCTGCAACACCTTCGTGTGCCTCGCCGCAGTCAAGGCCGAGATGACGAAGGAGCACCCCGACCGTACCTACAAGGCGGCATCGGAGAAGTCCCTCATCACCATCAAGGAAGCCTATGGGGATATGGGCAAGCACAAAAATGCACGCTCCGAAACTGCGTGGAACTTGAAACGGTTGCTGTGTGAGGTGAAGACCACCAAGCGATTGATTGAAGTGTGGCCGGAGGGCGAGCGGTTCATTCCGCACCCACCGGTACCCGTTCCCCTCTCGCAGTCACTGAGCGTGGACGTTGCCGCCCTGACGGCAGCGCTGAAGGCAGGAGGTGCGATGTGAGCATGCAAGGCTGGCAGTACGTGGCGGCTACCTGCACCAGCGATGGCGAGGTTGCCAGCGTGTGGGCAGGGACCGTGTTCGCTTCCAAACTGGACGCCGCAGAGGACATGGTGAACGACATTGCGGAGCATACCGAGCACGAGCGGGAAGGCGATAGTGATGAACTGGGCGAACCACTGAGCGTCACGCACTTCATCAACCTGAACATGTACGTGGAACATGACGCTAATGACCTGCCTGAAATGGTGAGCTGGGACGAAACCGATGCGCCGCATGTGTGGCGGGTAGTCAACACCGTGGTGGAGGTGACCTGACACCGCTACTTGACACAGCTACTGATACATGGTATGATGGGCACTCTTTCCGTCGCACCACCAGATGTTACTGAGTAACACCGAGACCAACCGACCAATCAACAAGGAGCAAGAGCATGAGCAACAAGGAAATGAATGTGATTCACGGCGTCGCCGGCTACATGGAAGCGGTGTGCGTCAACCGCATGGCCAACAACCCGATGGTAGTGGAGTCGCCACCCGGCATGGGCAAGACGCAGCTGGGGCAGACGCTGGTGGGTGAGCACGCGGCGCAGTTCGTACCGCTGGGCTGGGACCCTGCCAAGGTGGCGGAAACCGGTACCAAAATCGTGCAGGTACGCGTTGGCCGACACGAGGAGTACGACTTCCCGGGAATTCCGTGGGCCAAGGATGATGGCATGACCATCCACCTGCACCCCATCCTGCGCAGCCTGTCCTATGGGGACGTGCTGATATTGGACGAGTACAAGCTCAAGGGCGCCAACAAGATGGCGATGCAGATGATGGAAGGTGACCGGCCCACCTGCGGTGACTGGGTTGGACCCGAGCACGTGTTCCGACTCGCATTGGCCAACGGTACCGATGATGGTGCGCTGGAGTGCGTGGAGAACCCGGTGCTGGGCAACCGTACCTCGCAGTATCGGTGGACCGGCCCGACCTCGGGCGAATTCGTGGTGCACGCACTGGAGAAGAAGGCGAACCCCATCCTCATCACTGGCGTCAAGATGGAAGGGGATAATTTGCTGAAGGATTACAACCCTTCACGGATGCGCAACACCACGCCTCGCTCCATCATGGAAGCAAGCGAGAACATGGATGCACTGGAACGGTACTGCGCCTTGCAAGGGCGTGAACCTACCCATGAGCAGAGGCTGGTGGTGCTGGCCTCGTGGATGCACGACGCCGCAGCGGTACGGTTCGCTGCGCTGTTTCACCTACGAGACAAGCTGATTCCTTTCGCTACCATCGTGTCGTCACCCAACACCGCACCGGTACCTGATTCACCGGCCGCGATGATGATGCTGTGCTCCAACGTAGGGAATAAAACCAACACCGACAACTTCACCCCCGTCATGCAGTACGTGACGAGGCTGCCCGTTGAGGTGCAGGGGGCCATCGTGGACCCGGTACTCAAGCGGCACCCTGAACTGGCAGCTGACAAGCTGACGCAAGACTACCTGCTGCGCACCTCTTCACTGCGCCGCTCGTTCTAACCCACCCGACCAACGAGGATTGAGACCATGACCAACAAAACTGTAGTGACCAAGCAAGACGTTCTGGACCTGCTCAAAGCAGGGGAAATCACCGACCAAGACATCCGCAACATGATGGGTGGAAGCACGAGGGTGCAGGCACTCGCCGATAGATGTGTGCTGGCACGCATCCGAGCGACTCGTGCTCCGACCACCGCTACCAACAAGGCGGAAAGGAACGAACTCGCTGCCAACAAGAAGGCAGACCAGCACTGGGTGAGCGTATCCAATCGACTGTTTCAGGGGCAGGCCGTGCAACCTGTGACCGCACCGTATCACGCCGTGCGTGAGCTGCTCACGGTGGGGCAAGGCACTCGTGAGGATGGCACGCCGGCCAATGAAACCGGGGTGAACTTCGGACTGGGTAAGTGGGATGACACGTGGACCGTGGTGCCTCGTAGCAGACTGGCCGAGCTGGAAATGCAGGTCGATGCCATCCGTGGTACGCAAGAGGCTGGCAAGCAGCGGGTGCGTGCCGAGTGGGACGGGGTGATGAACCAAGCGCAGTCATACCTTGGCGACATGTTCGACCTTGACTCGTTCCCCGACGCCGAGGGCTGGCTGAGCAAGTGGAGCATCGAGCTTGAGGTGCTGGACTTCCCCGCCTTCGACATGCGCATCGACATGGATAGAGTTGCCCGAGGCGACCTTGCCATGCAGGTACGCAAGGCGACCATGAACCGCATCGCTGACCGCATGACCAACGCATGGTCACGTACATCCGAGGTGTTCGTGAACTCCGTGAAGTTCGCCGCCGCTGTGCTTGGCAATGACGCCGACACGGTGCGGGAAATGAACAACACCAAGGAAGAACGCAAGACCGCTCGTGCTGTGCCGATTGCGCAGTCACTGCTGCCCAACCTGCGGGGTCAGTGCGACCTGACCCTCGCTCTCGCCGAGGCGGCAGGGGATAACACGTTGGTGCGCTTTGCCACCGAGGTGCGTGCCACCATCGGTGACATCGACGCCGACACGTTGGTAAAGAACCCCGACCTTCGCGCCACGATGGCGAGGAACCTGACCAACCTTGCCAACCAAGGCAACGGCGTGGTTGAAGAGGTACACAAGCACGTGAACGAAGCTGTCAACGAGTTGGAAGCGTTCATGTAAAGCACGTTCCACCTGACCACCACCGACCAAGCGCCCGCCATGGGGCGGGCGCAACTGACCGAGGAAATGCACATGTTCACCAACATTCACACCGCTGCTGTACCGTTGGAAGTGAACAACTTCCAGCGTGCCGTGCACCGCATGTTGCGGGACCCCCGCTACTGCACCGTCGCCATGTACATGATGGAAATGGAAATCATCCCTGACGAGAAGGTGAAAACCGCAGCCACCGATTGCGTGAGGAAAATCTGGTACGCACCCACGTACTTCGCCGAGTCCAGCGTTGACGACTGCGTGTCGGCGCTGGTGCACGAGGTGTATCACAAGTTCCTGAACTTCTTCCCCCGCTATGAGCGGTGGGTGCGCAGATACCAGCACACGAGGCTCACTCGTAGGCAGCTGCTGTACTTCTTCAACCAAGCGCAGGACTACTTCATCAACTACATGCTCAAGCATGAGTGGCGCCTGAACATCCGCGACGACTGGATGTACGACGCCCGGTATTCACCGGACAAGTACACCACCGAAGCGATTGCCGACGAGTTGGTAAAGAAGGAACTGCAGAAGCCGGCCTCGCAGCCGCCTGCTGGTACCCAGCCCCCGTGTGAGGGTGGCAGTGGGTCCAAGTCTGACAAGCCGAAGGCAGACAAGGCAGACGCTGGCGACAAGCCGGAAGCGAACGACGCCGATGATGAGGACAAGGATGAAGAACAGAAGGCCAAGGGCGAGGGCGAGGGTGACGGCGCCGATGAGGGCGAGGATGGGGATGACCCGGCCGATGACGCTGGTGACGCTGACAAGGGCGAGGGCAAGGGCAAGGGCAAGGGTGAAGGCGAGCGTGACCTGACCCAACCCGAGAATTCCCAAGCCGGCGCTGGTACCGACATCGTGCTGCCCGATGAATACAAGGGCGACATCGACACCCCGCTTACCGATGAGCAGCTGCACAGCATGGAGCTGAGTAACGTAGCCGCCGCTGCCAACGCCGAACGGATGGCCGCACCCATGCGTAGCCGAGGTGAAGGCGTGGAAGGTAGCGACCCGTTCACCGGTGAGCTGGGCGCCATGACGTACAAGGCACGGCACCGCTGGGACCGGCAGTTGAATCGCTATGCCAATGCCAACATGAGGGCAGGGTCCTACACGTACTCACGTCCGAGTACCAAGCGCCGCACGTCGCAAGGTGCGATGTATCCCGGCCCGGTTGGCAAGGAGTTGGGAACGGTGGTGTTCATTATCGACTCGTCGGGAAGCACGAGTGGCCCGATGGTGGATTACTTCTTCTTTGAAATGGAGAACGCATTAAGGTTGGCCATGTTCCAACGTGCCGTGGTTATCTGGTGCAGCGATGGCATACCGCAAGAGGGTGTGTTCGAGTACACCAAGTCCGACCTTGGCAAGTTGGACCGTAGGATTCGGCGTGTTGGTGGCGGTACCGAGTTCATGCCTGCCTTCCAACGTGTGGCTGACGACTACCCCGATGCTGCCTGCATGACCTACCTCACCGATGGTGGTGTGGATGACATGCAAGTAGACGAGTGCTTCGCTTTCTGGAACACCAAGCTGCGCAGGATGCCCCTGATATGGGCGCTGGGTGACTTGGGCTGGTCATGCACCGAGCACTTCACCGTGAAGTGCAACCAGATGGGCTTCGGTGTGGTGGCTGAATTGCCGATGGAACAACTGACTTAACGCCCGGTGGGACATTTCCTGCTGGCGTGTGGCCGCCAGTAAAACGCAAACCACGGACCCACCGGAGTGGAGTCATAAATCCGTGGGGATGCAGCCACAAATAATCCTGCCCCATGACCCGGTTGAGGTTGACGCCTCGTTGATAGCCGGCGAGGGCAGGATGCCTTACCCCCTTACAACGTGAAGCAAAGGAGCAGGGTCATGCGAACGAATGTAGGCAGTGAGCGCATGAGCAAGCGCAACTGGTATGCCAGTGGTGGATTCGCCAACCCCCGCTGCTGGAGAAGGCAACAGAAAGACCGAGGCTGGCTTTACTTCTACCGCTGGGATTGACAGCGGATTCCCTTACAACCACACGACAAGGAACACCGAGACCATGAGCGACCCAACGAAAGTTGAAATGAACATCGAAGCAACCGACCAACTGATACAACGTGCAGCTGATGTGCGTGACCAGTCGTTACGACTGGTTGGCAAGCACGTGCTACTTACCCTCATGTGGACAGTGATGGGCCTGTATCTGGTCATCGCCGCCACTGCCAGCCGTTCTTCCGTGACCCTTACCCTGTCCGTCATCGCCCTGTTCTGCGGGGGGATGCACTTCGCGCAGTACCGTGACGCCGTGAAGACGACACGCAACATGCGCCGGCTGATTACCACCGTGAAGACAGCGAGAGGGGAGCAGGTCGATGTCTAACATCTACATCGTGGGCCAGCCCAACGGGCATGGCTTCATCAAGATTGGCATGACCACGAGGTCAGTGCACAAGCGCATCGGCGACTGGGACACCGGCTCACCGTACGACTGGGAGGTGCATCTGGATTTGCAGGTGACGCCGAAGACGGTGCTGCCGTATGTCGAGGCGAGCGTGCACCGCACGCTCATCAAGGCCGGGCTGCACAAGCGACTGGAATGGTTCGCTGCTGACGCAGCGGTAGCCACCACCGCCCTTTACAACGCGTTGATAGAGAACGGGGTACCCATCACGGCGACCACGCTGCACTCTGCATCCGCCGAGTACGAGCGTGAGTGGTGGGCACGTGTGCGAGGTACTCTACCCGCACCCGCTTGACCATATCATTGATACTTGATATGTTACTAGCACACCGAGGTACCGACCATGACCGAACCGACCATCAAGAACATCAAAGAGCTGCCGCCTGTAACCATCTTCGGGCATGAGCTATGCCGTGCTGAAGGGCAGTGGCCCGACATCAATGGCCCCTCGTTTGAGGTCAGCATCCCGCACTTGCGGATTACCCGCACGTACACGAAGGAAGAGTGGGAGGGCTTGGCGCCGGCCCTGCTGAATGAATACCAGATAGAGAAGAACCGGTTCTGGTTCGCCGCTGCCGCCACGATGGGAGGTACGCCATGTCAGGTACGCGTTGGTGGCACCCCATGACGTGGGCCAACATCCAGACCAACAAGGTGCTGTTCGTCAGTACCACGCGTGACTTCTATGCCGACCCGTTGGTAAGGCAAGGACTGGCCAGCTACTTGGAGGTAATGGTTCAGCCGGGGCCAAAGGGTAAGCACATAGAGGTGGCATCCGAGCAGGCCCTGTTGCAGATGGCGACAGGTGCGGTACCTTTCTGGGTACCCACTGACCTGAACATACTGCACAAACGGTGGGCGGGGACGGGTACAACCAAAGGCTGGACGCCCGGTGTTAAAAGCAGCAGCTTCGACACCCACAAGGTGGCAGGGCACAACCCGGCCGGGGCCAGTGTTATCTACGAGGGTACTTACTCTGACCGCAACCCCGTCTGGACACTCAAGGACCAGCGGGGATACCTGTGGCGGTTCGACTTCACCATCATGGGGCAAGTGAAGAGCGAGGGTAACTACAATCCCATCGCCCTGACTGCCCAGTGCGAGAACATGGGGACACCGCTTACCCACAAGGTGGTAGGTACGCAGCTGGTGTTCACCAGCGACGAGCTGGACCTGAGTTTCTTGTACAACAGCGGCATCAACCCGAACCCGGGACGGATGCGTGAAATGCTGACGAGCAAACTCGCTGGCTACGCAGCGAGAACCGAGCAGGTGACCCAACAGATTGCCGATGTGAAGAAGGTACTGCAGGCCAAGCGTTCGATGGGCTTCAGTACGCAACGGGGTCCATACCGACCCGACATGTTTACACGTGAAGACTCACTACGCCCTGAGTTCATCGCACTGAGCACGTTCACACCGAGAGAACTGAGCACCAAACTCAAGGAGCTGGAAGTCCAGCGCCTTGACCTAGTACATGAGCAGGCACGCATTGTACCCCTCGCGTTGACAACGATGGCCAACCTTAGCGCCTTGTTGGTAGACAGGTTATGGGTGGCAACGGCGACCCTGCTAATGCAGATTCACCAACTGAAAGTAGACATCAACCAACCGAGAGAAAGGAGCACTTGACCATGGCTGTTAATTCACCGACCCAAGCACCGAAGAGCATCACCATCGAAGACGTTGACATGACGCTGCTGGACCTGCAGACCAAGCACCTTAACGGCGTGTTGAAAGACCGGGCTGTCGCACTGACAGGACCAGAGCGTTTGTCATTGACTGGTATCAGGAACCTGCTGCTGCACATTCAAGGGCAGGCACCCGGCGCCGGCATCGTGCCGACCAAGAATCGTAGGGTGTCCGAGTACGACATCAACCGGGCACGTGACCTGTTCATGGCTGGCAAGACTGCCCTGTCCATTGCCAAGCAGTTGGGATACCAGCCGCTGGTTATCGCCCGGTTGCTAAAGGGTCAGTCGTTCGCCGATGTACCCTATGCACCGAGCGAGTTCGCTCCCCACAAATTGCCAGCCGCTGGTACCCACCCATGGCTGAAGCAGGAGAAGGAGAAAGGAAATGCCAAAGCCTGACATCGACGCCCTGTCGCTGAAGCTCCACGCCATGCTGAAGGAATACTTCATCGCCTTGGAGCAGCAGAATGACCAGCACAACGTGGACCCGGACGGTGACTTCAGCTTCGTGCTGCTTGCCACCGTGAGGCCAAGGGACATGGACACCTATGGCCCACCGATGGCCACTGCTACCCGGCTGGACCGTGAGGCATCAGTGGCCAGTGTGGTCACGCAGATTGACCCGTTGGTACGCATTGCACCCGAACGGGGAGCAACCTTCGCCGACCTGCTCAAGTGCGGTACCCACTCGTTGGTAGCCACCGCTGCGGCACGTGTGATGGTGCAGTCGGTACTACCCGCCGCTCACTTTGAGTTGCGAAGAATTCTTACCGTACGGCAGGGGCACTTGAATGATTGAGCTATTGCACCCTGACAACGTGGTGACAGTGGACTTTGAGTCACGCTTCAGTGACGCCGAGAAGCTGGGCTTCAAGCATCAATCCACTGAGGAGTACATCCGTGACCCACGCTGGCTGACCTATGGTGTTGGCGTCAAGAAGGGAAGCAACCCCAGCCTGTGGTTGTATGGCCACAAGAAGGTAGCCGAGTTCTTCCGGCGCTCCGACTTCAAGGCTACCACCATGCTGGCGCACAACGCCAAGTTCGACGGGCTGGTACTGAGCCATCACTACGACGTAAGGCCGCAGCACTGGGTGGATACCCGCTCGTTGGCAAGCATGATGTTCGGTAACAACTTGCAGTCAACGAGCCTTGAGCACCTGACCAAGTTGTTGCTGCCCGGTGAGACCAAGGACAAAGGAATCCTGTTGGACCTTGAGGGCCGGTATCGCCTGTCACCCGAGGAAGCCTATGAAATGGGCGAGTATTGCAAGGGCGACTGCGACAAGGCGCACATGCTGTACTCACTGTTCTACCGGTGGATGAAGGGAAGCGACGAGGCACGTGACTTCAACCTGCTGACCGTGGACTTCGTGACCCGCATGTTCACTGACCCCATGTTGGAACTGGACCCCGACCCACTGGCCGAGGTGCTTGCCATCGAAGAGGCAGAGAAGCAGGCAGCACTGGACCTGAGTGTGGCTACCAACATGGTGCAAGTGCGCAGCAACAAGCAGCTGGCCACGTTGTTGCAGTCACACGGGGTGACGCCGCCCACCAAAATCTCCCCGACCACGGGCAAGGAGACGTACGCGTTTGCCCAGTCCGACCCGTCCTTCGTGAAGCTGGTTGACCATGACAACCCGGCCGTTGCCAACTTGGTGAAGGCGAGGCTGCGCATCAAGACCAGTATCATGGACACACGTGCTCGTAGTTACCTTGGCGTTGCCCAACGTGGCACGTGGCCGGTGGACCTGAACCTTTCAGGGGCACGTACCACGCACCGCCTGAGTGGTGGCAGCGGGGGCGGGGGTAACCCGCAGAACTTGGGCCGGGGTTCCAAGCTACGCAAGGCGGTGATGGCGCCACGCGGTTTCCAGATGATGTCGGTAGACAGCACCAACGTGGAACTGCGCATTGCCATGGCGTTGGCAAGGGAAAGCGAGGTACTGAGCGCACTGTGGGACCCGACCACTGACCTGTATGTCATGTTCGCTGCGCAGATGTACGGCAAGGTGCCAGAGGACGTGACCAAGCATGAGCGACTGTGCGGCAAGATTGCCATGCTCTCGCTTCAATACGGTACCGGATGGGGCGGGTACATGAACGCCGCCTATGGCTGGGGTGTGGAGCTGGAAGCCGAAGAGGCCATGCGGGTGGTGGCCTTGTACCGTGCGACCTTCCCTCACATCGTGGCGACATGGAAGCAACTGGACTATGTGCTGGCCAAGCTGGAACGTGGGCAGCAGGAAGGCTGGTGGAATGACAGGCTGGTGTTTGCCAACCCGAACACAACGGCCGGCTGCGCTGGCTTCACGATGCCAGCTACCGGGCTGAGCATTACCTACCCCAAGCTACGCTACCAACGTGACGGTGACGAGCGTAGGGAGCTGGTGTACAGCCGCTATAACCAAGACACCCATAGACTGGAAGATGCCCGGCTGTGGGGTGCGAAGTGTTTTGAAAATATCTGCCAAGCACTGGCTCGCAACGTGGTGTTTGGGCAGCAACTGAAACTGGACAGGTACTTAAAAGAAGAGGTTGACCCTGCCTGCCGCACCGTGATGTCCATTCACGACGAAAGCCTGTGCCTCATCCCCGACCATATCCACATGGACAAGGTGTGCACCATGGCCGAGAAGATTTTTTCCGAGTCACCAAAATGGTGGCCCGAACTACCTGTATTTGGAGAAGCCCATGCTGGAGCAACGTATGCCGACTGTAAATGAAACCCTGCCTGCAGACCTGTTGGCAGAGATGACCAAGCCTCGCGACAAGAGGGCACCCACTGCCCACTCACTGGCGCTGGTGTACTGCGACCACTGTGGGCCAGCGACTGTCGATGAACTGCTGGTCTACATCTGGAACGTGACCGGTGAGGCCAAGACCCGCGACTACCTGTACCACGTGCTGAAGCGACTACGAGACCGTGGTTACCTTGAACGGGTGGAACTGGAAAGCGAGGTGGTGATTCGCCACATGTTGACACCGGATGGTGAGCACTACCTGTCCACCCACAAGCTGCAGTACATCAAGCCCAAGGGTAACAAGCCGCAAGTCATCAAGCCCAAGGCCAAGCGATGAGCGGCGCACCGGTAATTGCGTGGTCCCACTCCCGGGTGACTGCGTTCAAGACCTGCCCCCGTAGGTTCTTTGAACTGAGCATCGCCAAGAATTTCGTGGAGGACTTCGGACCCGAGGCCGACTGGGGTAAGAAAGTGCACAAGGCACTGGAGCGTAGGCTGTCCCTTGGCGTCACGTTGCCAGCAGACATGATGCAGTACGAGCCGCACGCCCTGAAGGTAGAGGAACTGGGCCGGCGCCTTGACGCACCCATCCTGTGCGAGCAGCAGCTGGCCGTGGATACGAAGCTGAAGCCCTGCGGCTGGTTCGGTACCGACACGTGGGGACGCTGCATCACCGACGTACTCATGGCCAACATGACCACAGGCAATGCCATCGCCATCGACTGGAAGACAGGTAAGAAGAAGGACGACGACAAGCAGCTGGCACTACAAGCTGCGTTCGTGTTCCGTCACTACCCAACCGTGAACCGGGTGATGTCAGCCTTCTGTTGGCTGGCCCACGATGGGGACCTGAGTTTCCTTGGGTTCACACGCGACCGCGAGACCACGTTATGGAAGCAGTACCTGCCCACCGTGCGTGAACTGACTGACGCCATGGTGGCAGGCAGCTGGCCAGAAAACCCGAGCGGACTGTGCGCTAAGTATTGCCCAGTCACCACATGCAAACACAATGGAGGATTTAAAAAATGAGTATGCGAGGACCGAGTAAGACCCACCAGATGGACCTGACCTTGAAGTTCAGGTTCGTGGACCGAGGTGGCCTGTACGTTTTCGACGTGACCCGCACCGCCACCGGCCAGCAGATGAAGGCAATCAGGATTCCTGCCGGCTTGTTGGCAGCGTTGCCCAAGGCTGACGACGAAGCGCCAGAGGTAGGACGCACCATCGACCCAGCCCAGCTTGAGCTGCCGCTGAACATTCCACAGTAACCACCGACCAGAGCGAGGAAAAACAAATGAGCAAGTCATTGCTGTACACCACCAACATTGACCGCCTGATGCACGCGGTCAAGGCGACCCTTGATACCAGCATCGCCGCCCTGCCCTTGTACCGGCACCCGCTGTACGTGGGCGTGGCCCTTCCCGACACGTTGCCACCGCTGGGCATGTTCAAGGACTTGGGCCTGAAGGGCATCCTCACCAACAAGGTGGCAGCGTTCAACGAGGCCGTGGAAGCCAAGGACTGGGAGCAGTGCCTGTGGCTGACCGAGCGGCCGTTCCGCATGGACTTCCTGTTCAACCTGTTGGAATCCGACTATGACATATCGGAAGGGGTGCGGGCCGAGCTGACCAAGGCTGTATGGATGGACTGCGAAAGCCCGCACGTCAACAAGGAACTGTGGATGGAGTGGTTCGACTGGCTGCACCAGTACCAAGAGGCCAGCCTCCACCTCACCGCCAACTGGACCCACCTGTACACCGCTGACGAATGGGCGGCAAGGAACCAGTTGGTTGGCAAGAAGGCGTCACCCAAGGACGAAGACCCGACCATCGTTGTGTACCGGGGTACCTGCACCAATGAGGGCGCCGAGTTCATGGAACGCTATGGCCTGTCGTGGACACTGGACCGGGACCGGGCCATCTGGTTTGCGCAACGCTTCGCCGGCTGCGGTGAACGAGGCGCACCCATGCTGCTTACTGCCGAGGTGGTAGCCAAGAACACCATCGGTCCATGGCAAGGGCGGGGCGAGGACGAAATGGTGCTGCCCTATGACATGCACCGCGTGGTGAAGCAGGTGTTGAAATGAGCATCAAGGTAGACACCGACCTGCTGCGCAAGGCGACCTACGAATACATCGTGGTCACTAACGCCATGGTGGAAGTGAACCTGAGTAACCTGCTGAACAATGCAGCCGACGAACTTGACCGCCTACACGCCGAGCTTGCTCAGTGGAGAACCAGCACCGAAGCCCTTGCTGTGCGCATCATGGGGCAAAAGCGTTACGACAATTCCCCCTGCCAAGCTCATCCACTGGAGTTGGTGGAGGAATATGTTGAGGGACTGCACGCCTACAACGTGACCCTGCTTGCCATCAAGGCACGACTGGAGGCACAGGTTGCGGCCCTTACCAACAGCGAGCCAAGGGGTGGGCCACTGGTACTGGACCATGACGCCGCGCCTGAGTACGGGGAGAACATGATATGAGCACCAAGAAACCCGAGACGTTTGATGAGGTCGCCGCCCGGCTGCAGGGGCATGGGCCTGCGTCACACAAGGACATCGTGTACATGCTGCTGACAGTGAAGGGGCTACGCGAGCAACTGCGCACCGCCGAAGCTGAGTTTGAAAAGCTGCGCACCAAGTACGCCATTCTCAATGAGGTGGCAGGGGTGCGGACCCAGCTGTGGAACCCCCGGGCCATCGTGCAGATTGCAGCGGTAGGTTCGGGGGTTGAGCGGTTGTACGCACTGGCTGCTGATGGCACCTGTTGGCAAGGGTACTGGGAAAGTGGGGCCTACTTTAATTGGAACCGGGTGCAGGCCCTACCCACTGTGGAGAGAGCGCCATGAACATCGAACTGTACTTGGTGGTCTCCGCACGCAAGCGATACACCTACTGGGAGCCGGGCGCTACCCGGGTCACCAAGAAGAAACCGTCCTTGGCTTCCAACGAGGTAGCCATCCACGTAAATCTGGACATTCCCACCGCGTTGTTTGAGAAGCCGGTGCTTACCTTCACGGCGACATTGCCTAACGTGAGTGGCAGCTTCGACCTGACCCCCAAGGTGCAAGCGAACATCGCTGATTACATTCGTCAGCAGACCGGCATGACGGTGGAAATCAAGGCCCCTGAACCTGAAGCAGAGCAACTGCCATGACCGACCAACTGAAACTGAAGCTGCTGCTCTTGTTCGTCATCCTGCTGCTGGGCGGCCTCATGTTGTTATCCATCGCAATGGGCCGTGTCGCTTCCTCCGCTACCTCCGCGTTTGGATTGGGCTGGACTTGTGCCGTCTTGTTGACAGTGACGGGGGAGCGCAAGCCATGACTGACGCCATCGACACCAACGAACTGCGCCACATTGCCAACGTAGTACCTCTGGCACGTAACCACATAAAGGTCGTGGTAGATGCAGCCGACGAACTGGACAGGCTGCGGGGGGATAATGACAGGCTCATGCGCCGTGAATTTGGCGTGTCAGAATCAGAAGCCTTGCAATCGCTGGAAGGCTACATTCAGGCAAACAATCAACTGCGCGATGAAATCACCACCCTCAAGGCAACGCTGGAACGGGTGCGTCCCCTGCCGGGGGAGTGGCGCAGTAAAGCGATGGCTGATGTGCCCGAGGCGTACGCCATTCGCAATCTGCACCGTAAGTATCTGAACACGGACTGCATGGCTGGCGGCATGAGTGACTGTGCCGACGAGTTGGAAGAGAAGCTGGAGAACAGGCCATGACTGACCCAAGAAAATCAGACGAGAACGATGTCTTCCCGGTCAGCGTTGCTGTAGCCCTCGTGATGCTGCTGTTCATTTTCTGGGCGCGTGGCTGTGCCTTTGCTCAAGTGGCTTCCTCATGCACCAATGGAGGCTCATGGACCCATCTCAAAATAATGGAACTGGACCAAGGCTATCACTGCACACCTGTCGTCAAGGAGGAAACGCCATGACCGGCTTCAGAAAGGAACTGGAACAACTCATCAACAGGCACAGTATGGAGAGCGGTAGCCACACGCCCGACTTCATCCTTGCCCACTACTTGGGCCAGTGCCTGACGACTTTCAACGCGGCGGTATCGTGGCGTGAGCGGTGGTATGGGCGAGGGCCGGTAGTATCGTCCGTGCCCTTTGCCACCGAGATTCCAGCCGAGCAACTGGGTGCCGACGTGGTGGCAGTGCAGCAAGAGACTGACCGCTGCGTAGCCAAGTCGCTGACCCAAGAGGAAGCCGACCAGTGCGAGCACAAGGTGGAAGTGCATGACCTGCGTAAGCCTGACGTGTTCATCCACTGTGGCATCTGCGGCTGCAACCTGCGCACCATCTTCAGTGATGACCGGGAAAGACCGTGGGGAGAAGGATGATGCGAAACGAGGAGTTCACCACAAAAACCTTCATTGATTACTTGCGCGAAACAGCCACCGAGGATGCGACAGAAGAAGATTTCCCGGTTAGGGAACACACCGCATGGATGGCGGCTGACCGGCTTGAGGATTTAGTCGCTCTGCTTTTGTCCGAAGATGTGCCGAGCAAACTACGCTCCCTTGCCGACATCTTGGAAGGGCAGCGGGAGTGCGTGTGGGCGGATAAAGACCCTTGGTGGATGACTGCTTGTGGGCGCAAAACAGCCATGTATGAAACCAACACCGACCGCCCCTGCTGGTGCGGTGGCAAGGTGAGGGTGGCGCCATGATTTTCTACATCCACACCATCGACGGTTGCCCTGCCGAGTTCAGTGAGGAACACCGCATGATTTTCTATGGCCAGTTTGGGCGAGGCCGTAGGGGCATCAAGCGTGTTGCCTACTCACGGGCACAGATTCTAAAAGAACGTGCCCTCTGCAAAGCCGAGCGTACCAAGTTCGGCTGGCCTGACCGGTTTCGGTACGGCTACATGCGCTTTGAAATTCCTGACCAACAAGGAGACAAGAAATGAACATGGAAAAAATCAGGGCTGTGCCCAACTTCACCACTGAGTCGAAGTTCTCCACGTGGATGGGCAAGCGGTTGAAGGAAGAGTTCGGCGACAGTATCAAAATCATTAACCACACGGCGACAGGGTACGGTAGCAGTGGGGTGAGTGACTTCATCATCTGCTTCGGTGGCCTGTTCATTTCCATGGAGCTGAAGCTGGACGGTAGGGAACTGACCAAGCTGCAGGAAAAGTTCGCCATCGACGTGGACAAGGCCGGCGGTATCAACATGTCGCCAATGACGCCGGGTCGTGCGGAGATGGGCATTGAGTTCCTGCACGAAATCGTCAAGCACCGTGAGCGTAGGAAAATTTACCAGTCACTCTCACCCGAGGAAGCGGCCGAGGTAGTGGCCGAAGCCAAGCAAGCCATCGCACTGGAAGGAGGTACGGTTCAATGACCAATGTTGTACTCCACCCGCACCGGCCGGTGATGTTGTTTCCCGACACGTCGGACGTGGCCCGCTTCCTTCGCAACGTGAAGGCGAGCAAGGTCATTGAGACCAACGGGCAGCTGATGCTGGCGGCGCCGCACACTTCCGACACGGTGGCAGCCACTCGTAGGATGGGTTTGACTGTGCCCAGCACCATCGCCACCCGCTACAGCTGGCCGGGTCGCTACAAACCCTTCGACCACCAGCGCGTGACCGCCGAGTTCCTCACCCTCAACTACCGCAACCTGTGCCTTAACGACATGGGGACAGGCAAGACTGCCTCTGCCCTGTGGGCCATGGACCATCTCAAGCAGGAAGGGTTGGTGCGCAAGGTGTTGGTCGTGTGCCCACTCTCCACCATGCGGGTCACGTGGGAGCGGGAAGTATTCAACGTGACGCCGAGCCGCACGGTGGGCATCCTCCACGGACCACGCGCCAAGCGCCTGCAGATGGTGAAGGAACTGGACGTGGACATCTTCATGGTCAACCACGATGGGCTGCACATCGTGGCCGACGCGTTGGCAGCAAGGGGCGACATCGACCTCATCGTCTACGACGAGGCGACAGCCATCAAGGACCCACGCTCTCGTAGGTTCAGGCAGTTGAAGGAACTGGTGCAGCGCATCGCCCCTCGCTTGTGGCTGCTCACCGGTACGCCCACGCCCAACGCACCGTCCGACTGCTGGTCAATGGGCCGGCTGGTCAACCCGTTCAACGCGGAGACCAACCCGCAGGGGATGCCCCTGTCCTTCACCCGCTTTAAAGACATGGTGGAAGTGAAGGTCAGCTCGTTCAAGTGGCGCCCGAGGGCCAACGCGCAGGCGGTGGTACGCACGTACTTGCAGCCGGCCGTGCGGTTCAAGAAAGAGGATTGCATCCAGCTGCCATCGGTCACCTACATGGACCGGGAGGTGCAGCTGTCCGGTGAGCAGGCGCGTTCCTACTTTGAAATGGAACGGTCACTGAAGGCCGAGACCTTCGATGAGCTTGGCAACGGGGTGGTAGTGAGCGCCGTCAATGCCGCCGTGAAGATGAGCAAGCTGCTGCAAATCTGCTGCGGCAGCGTGTACGGGGAGTATGGCAAGTTCGCCAACATCTCCATGCCCGACCGCTTGAATGTGCTTGAAGAGTGCATCAACCAGAGCGACCGCAAGGTCATTGTGTTTGTGTCCTTCCGCCGGGCACTGGACCGGGTGTCCGAGTACCTTACCAAGCAGGGGATAACCAACGCCGTCATTAGCGGTGACGTGACAGGCAAGGCACGTGACACAATCCTCACCGCCTTCATGGACAACGATGACCCCAAGGTCCTTGTTGCCCAGCCGAAGACCGCCAGCCATGGACTGAACCTGACATGTGCTGATACTATCATTTGGTTCAACCCAATCTTCAGTACCGAGCAGTACACCCAAGCCAACGAACGGATGGCCAGACCGGGACAGACGCACAAAATGTCCATCATCCACCTTGGCGCCAACAAGCTGGAATGGGGTGCTTACGGGATACTGAGGGACCGAGAACGCCAGCAAGCTGGCATCCTGAAACTGTACGAAGAGACGTTAGGAGTCTGAGCAATGACAGAAGAAAAGAATGGGAGTAACCTTGAGCGGCTGTTACGGGCCTACATGAAAATGCGGGATACCCGGGCAGAGAACAAGCGCCTGTTCGATGAGACCGACAGGGGCCTTGTTGAAAAGCTGGACCTGATTGAAGCCCAGCTGCTCAAGATGCTAAACGCCGCTGGCTCCGACTCCCTGAAAGTGAGTGGAGTAGGGCAGGCTTTCCTTGGTAAGAAAGTGATAGTCAACGCCACAGATTGGAACGCGCTGTGGCAACACATACTGGAACACCAAGACACCGAACTCCTGCAGAAGCGCGTCGCATCGCGAGCGGTGCAGGACTATGTTGAAGCCAACGGGGAATTGCCGCCGGGGGTGAGCATGTCCACTGAACGAACCGTCAACGTACGCCGAGACTAACAGAGGAACCTATCAATGAACGACCTGATGTTAAATGGAAAGAACCTTCCCGCCCATGCGCAAGCAACGGGTGGTAGCAATCTCTCTGCCGACATGGGGGGAGCCGGCTGGCCCCGCCTCACCTTCAAGGGCAACCGCTTCCGCGTGAACATTGGCGGGGATGAGCGGGTGCTGGGCACCCTTACCACCAAGCTGGTAATACTTGAGGCCAACCCGCACGTGTCCCGCGTGTTCTATGGCACCGCGTACGACAGCGAGAACGCCAGCCGGCCCGACTGCGCCAGCGCCGATGGCATCACACCACTGGCCAATGTCGCCGCGCCACAGAGCAAGCTCTGTGCAACCTGCCCACAGAACGAGAAGGGCAGCGCGGTCACCGACACCGGCGGCAAGACCCGGGCGTGTTCATTCTTCAAGCGGGTAGTGGTACTCCTTGTAGACGAGCCGGAACTGGGACCGCTGGTTGCCGACATGAAGGCCATGACCATGTTCGGCAACAGCCAGCCCGACAAGGGCGCGTTCTCGCTACGCGACTATGCCAAGCGGCTGGACCAGAACAAGGTTATGCCGTACGCCGTCATCACCGAGGCTGGGTTCGACCCCAACGAGTCCGTCCCCAAGTTGGTGTTCAGGGCATTGGACTTCACCAGCGCCCCCTTCCACGACAAGTACATCGCCCCCCTGCTGGACAGCGGTGAACTGCAGGCCATGGTAAGCACGAGCGACCTGCCCACAGGCGCCGTTGTACCCCCGGCCGAGGGGGCAGCCGCACCCACCGGCTTCCGTGACGCCCTGAGCCAGCGCAAGCCGGCCCACGCGGACCCGACAGCAACGCCCCCTGCCGCCACGGAGGTACCAGCCGCCAGTGGGGAACCGACCCCCGCCCAGAAGGCAGCCAAGACCCGCGCCGAGAAGAAGGCCAAGGCTGAGGCAGATGCCAAGGCGGCAGCCGACAAGGCGGCAGCGGAGCACGCAGCTGCGAGTGAGGGTGAAGACGAAGGTGGAGAGATGGTCTTTGACGCCAAACTGGAAGATGCACTGGCCGAGTTTGGATTCTAAGGGCTGAAAAAATGAAGCCCCCGGCGACCAACCGGGGGCTTCCCACCGAGACCATGACCTAGCGAGGAACGGAAGGGCATGAAGAAAGAGAGTTTTTCAACCCAGTTTCTGAGGGCGATAGTACCAAACAGCGCCCTTCTGTGTATAGCCCACGAGCGGTCAGTGCCAGCCAAAGGCAGGACCACGAAAGTGTGGACCCAACAGTTCTTTACCGACGAGCAGATAGCCAACGGCTCACTGCTTGAACATGTAACCGAACTCAACACGCACATGGACACCAACATTTATTTTGGTGTCGCCGCATACCGGGCACGTGAGCGTAGCAAGCAGAACGCCCAACTCATCAAGTGCCTGCTGCTGGACATCGACCTCAAGGGTGACCGGCCGCACTACAACAGCAAGGCTGATGCAGTGATGGGACTGCACAACTTGTACAAGGAAATCCCCTGCCTGCCCAAGCCAACGATTGTGGACTCGGGCAACGGCATCCACGCCTACTTCACCTTCACCCAACCCGTCTCCATTGATGACTGGTTCGTAGTTGCCAACACGTTTGCCAAGGTGGTTGAGCACGTGGACCCACGCTTGCTGGCCGACCCGGTGCCAACCAAGGATGCAGCACGGGTGATGCGTGTGCCCTGCACGTGGAACGCCAAGACGGCGACCCGTGAGTACGTGAAGATAATGGGGCATGGTACCGACGTAGACTTCGACACCCTCAAGACCGGGCTGGCTCAAGCCGCCGCCGCTCGCAACGTGTGGGTATCCAGCGTGGTCCCTGACTCCACGCCGTTAATCAACAGCCCGCCGCCCGCGCACGCCATCGGCACCGCGTCGTCACTGAGCGTTGGGTTCCATGAAACGACAGCTCGCTTCGCCGGCCTGAACCCGGTGCCCATCGTGAAGGGGTGCAAGCAGATGCACCGCATGATGACGCTGCACGGCAACGTGTCGGAACCGGAGTGGGTACTGATGTTGCGGGTGCTGGACACCTGCGACAAGAACGACGAGCTGGTGCACGCCTTCAGCAACGGCCACCCCAGCTACTCACGCGTCGCTACCATCAACAAGGTAAGGCACCTGCGCAGTACCTTCAACTCGCCAAGCGCCGGGTGCGACGAGTTCCGCGCCATCAACCCGAAGAACTGCGAGGGATGCAGGTTCAGGGACAAGGTGTGGACACCCAGCCAGATTGCCGAGAAGGTTCAGCAACAGGAAACCCGGGAGCTGCAGAAGGTTGAGGCGGTGGAGAAGCTGCAGCAGGGGCAGACCACGCCGCAAGGCTACCTGCCACTGCCAGTGTTCTACCGCCAGACGCGCAACGCCGACACCCACCAGCCGTTCACCTTGATACCGGTGTGGGTGGGTGAGGAAGAAGGCGAGGTGATGCGGCCGCTGATACGTGGGCACATCAACGTCATCGGCGCCAGCGTCGCGCTGGAGACCGACGCGGAAGGTGAGGACAAGCGCGTAGACCTGATGATTCACCTGAACGTGCGGGTGTGGCAGTCCAGCACTGACGTGGCCATCGCTGCCAACCGGTTGACAGCCACAACGCTGGACCGGGCGACTGAACCCTTGCGCCAAATCGGCATGCTGTTCGACATCTCAACGCCGAAGGAAATGACGGCGGTGAGAAAGTTTCTGGCCGACATCGTGAATGTCGCCAGCCACCGGCCCACGCCGCACTATGCAACCAAGGGTTGGACACCCACTGGCCTCACGGTGGGAGCAACGCGCTTCAATAACAACGGGTCGATAGTGAACGGCAACACGTACGCTGAGCACTCCGGCGGCAGCCCCAAGACCATTGAGAAATTCTGTTCCGGGCGACCGGTTGGAACACTGGCCAAGTGGAAGCACGCCATCTCCGTGTTCGACGGCGACCACCCCTATGCGCAAATGGTTCTGCTGTCAGGCATGTCCAACATGCTGCTGCCCCTGATGCCGGGTATGCGCGGCGGAATTTTGCTGGCACTGACCGGCCCCATTGGACGTGGCAAGACTTCGTTGATGGAGTTCATGAACAGCTTCATTGGCGACCCGCAGGAAGGGATTGTGCAAGGGTCAAGTACCGACAAGGTGATGCTGGACATGCTCAAGCAGGCCGGCGTGTTCATGCTGCCGGTGGATGATGTCACGTCGCTGAGCGCGGAGAATTTATCCGCCATCCTCAGCACCGTCACCTCGGGCAAGCCACGGCTACGATTGGAGCAGGACTCCACGGGGTCGTGGTCACCGTCTGACTCGGCCAACATCAACGCCAGCCTGATGCTGACCTCCAACTTCTCCACCTCCGCTGCCTTCATGGCGGGAAGGAAAGGGGGCAACCGGTTACAACTGGAAGCGGCACAGACCCGGCAGCTGGAGATACCCGCCCAGTACGCCATGATTGAAGGGGTGGATACCCAACGCTGGCGCAACGCAGCCACCTTGGTGCGCGGAAACAACGGCCACGCGCTGCACATGTTCTCCAAGTACGTGGTGGCCAACCGCGAGTTGGTCACCGAGATGCTGGCTGCTCGCGAAGGGCAATTTGAGACCGCCTTGAAGCGGCGCCTACAAGGGGAAATCGTGGGGCCGTATCGGTTCTGGTGCCGCTACCTTGCCGCCGTGGCGGTAACGGCCGCCATCTGTAACGACCTGAAGCTGGTCGATTGGAACCTGAAGGAAATCATCCGCGCCGGGTTGAAGCTGGCCTGCGAACAGCAGAGCCTTACCGACACGGTGCAAGCCGACGACATGGACAGCCTGTGGGACTTGCTGACCAACGACGACAACGGCCGCATCAACATCAACCTGTCCGAATTCTCAGTCACGCTGGGACCTAAATTCACATGGCCCACATGGGACCATGTTCATGCGGATGCCGTAAGAGGGCAACATCGCCAGTGGCTGGAGAAAGGTGGCAGCACCAACCTGTTCAACCAAATAACCAACCGCATGGTCAACACCGCCCAGTGGCGCATCGTGGCCACGGAAGTCTACGACGAGAACAACGTCCTGTTGAGGGTAGAACGGGCGGTGCAGATACCACTGAGCCGGCTACGAGAGTTGATACAGGGTAGCGACAAGTTGTCAGCCACGGTGTGGGAAGAGCTGTACGGGTCACTGGTGCACAGCGGGGCCAAAGTCATTGGCATCGACCCCGCCCGGCCCAGCCGCATGGAAGATGGGTCCCGCTACCGAATCACCACTACCCGCTTGAAGGCAGGGAACGCAGTCAGGGCGGTGGAAATCCTTTTCCCACCAATCCTTCCCTGATGTCAGAAGTACCGCGCCGGCGCCAGTGCCCGGGTATCCGGCTGGCCGCCGATGCTGCTACGCGGGGGCGCGGCCACCGGGTAACCACCTTGCCCACCCAGCCGTGACACCACGCCGGCGATTCCCGGGTTACCGGGACGCTGCGGCATGACCGCCGGGGTAGCAAAGTCCTCTCGGTTCTCCCGTCCCACCATGCCCCCCATCATGCGCCTACGCCATGCGTCCTGCGCTGCCGCCTGCTGCTGCCACGCCGTCAGGTTAGGGTTACCCATGACGCTGGCTGCCACGTTCGGGTAGCCCCCGCCCATGCCCGGGGCTGCCCGGTAACCGCCTCCGTAGCCCGGCAAGGGGGCCATCTGGGGCGGGGGCATCCCGGGACCCCTCGGCGGCTGGCTGCCGCCGTAGACGGGCATACGCTGCACTGGCGCCCCGGGGGGCTTGGGGCCTGCGTACATGGGCGGCAAAGGCACCGACCCCGGGTTACCCCGCATCCCGCCGTACATGCGCTGCATGAAGCCCGGCTGCTGCGCTGGCAACAGGTTGGCACGGGAGGGGGCGGGCATACCCCGCTGGTTGAACTTCTGCTGCTGGGCCGCCAGCACCGACAGAGGGTCAACCCCCTGCTGCACCGGCGTCGGCCGGCTGGGTGGCGGCAAAGGGGTGGACGTACCCATGGGTGGAAGCGCAAAAGACGGGGTGTTGGAAGCCGGGGCTGGTGCCGGCGCAGCTGCCCGCGCCTGCCCCTGCCTACGTGCACTCGCGAAGTTCATTTGGTAGGGAGTGGCCATTAGAAACTCTCCTTGGTGATGCGTTCATAGTAGTACCGGTTGAACCGCGTCATCAACTTGGTCATCCGGTCATCAAGCTGCTCAATGCGGCGCTTGGTCGCTTCCGACTTGTTGGCCTGCTTCACCAACTTGTTGCGGGCACGGCGCAGGTTGTCCACCATGCGCTCCGTGTTCTTGTACCGGCTGATGACGCCGGTTGAATACAGGTCCCCTTCGTTGGCCCTGAAAATCTTCATGCCAGCGATGTCACGGGCTGCTCGTAAATCCTTCTCCACGTTCAGCACGGACTCCATGTCGGTGCGCAGCTGGTAGTAGCGGTCGCGGTCAGCCTCTTCAAACTTGCCCAGCCCATAGACCCGCTGCAGGATGGGCGCGTTGGCCACCACATCCTCGAAAGTTTTCCCGTCGCCCGGTGTCGCCACGGCGGCAACGGTGTCGAAGGTTCGCGTCATGAAGGTACCGACGCCACCGGTGTAATACCCGAACAGGTATTCCAGTGTGCCCGGTGACACGTCAATCAGCCCTTCCTCGTACTTGCTGCCGCCAATGGCCATGGCTTGCGACAGCGCCTGCCAGTTCTGCTTGGTGTCCGGGTCCTTGACGTTGAAGGCATCGGTCACTGGCGCTGCGGCGAACTGATTCTTGGCCGGGTTGATGTAGCCACCAAACCACGTCTGGTTGGTCAGCACGTCGTACCCCGGTTGCAACATGGTGGGAACGACCGACCGCACCGGGTGCTTGGAAGAGAACGACAACGGCGAGATGTTCTCTATGGTCAGCCCAACCATCTGGCCGGCAATACTCCTTGCCTTCTCGGCGCCACTGAGCTGGTCAGAAGCAGTGAGCGAATCCACCAGCTTCTCGGACAGGGCGTACGGCAGGTTCCACACGTACGGCAGGGGGATGGAGATGTGCCGCCCCTCGCCGCCGGGAATCATCAGGATGAAGTTGGTGTTGCGCTTCCAGTGCGGCACCGCCTCGTAGTAGTTCCGGCCGTCATCGTCCTCGCCGGCAATCATCCGGTTGATGATGGGCATCATGGCGCCAAACACCGTGGCGCCAACCACGATGCGTCTTACATCCTTGTGATGCAGTGCACGCTTGGCACGGTACAGCCCCTGAATGGTGGGGTTGTAGAAGAAGAACAGGCTGTTGATGGCCGACCCCCACGTACCGTACCGCTGGAAGTTGACGGACAAGTCCTTGCCCACACTGGCAGCGAACTCCACGTTGCCGGTCTGGGCCAACACCTCGGCAGCCACCGACATGCGCACCGCGTTTTCCGACACGTTGGCAATCAACTCAAGGTTCTGCGCCAGCGAGCGGAACAGCTCGCGGGTCTTGGCCATGGTGTTCTTGCCCGGCCGGTTCAGCTCCCGCTCAATGCGGGTCAGGTCACGCTCCAGCTCGGTGATGTCCTTGATGTGAAAGAACTCCGAAGTCATGCCGGCCTCGTGCATCTTCTTGAACACCTCGGCACGAGTGCGTTCCTCGGGGTCCGTTAATGTACTGGGGTCGAAGTTCGGGTCCTTCATCTGCTGGAAGATGGTCTTCACCCACTTGAAGGATTCGCCGAAACCCGCCTTGGCAGCAACCGCCGCACGCTGTTCATCGGTCAGCCCTTTGATGCCCCGCGCCTGAATCTTTGCGTTCCACACCTCGCGGACATAGTTGGTCGCCCAGAACGGCGGCGACCACGCAGTCATGGACTTGCGCACCCATGACGACGAGTTGCCAAAGGCGTTGAACACTCGCTTCACGTTGGCACCGGAGAAGCTGTTGGTCAGCGCGTTGGCCATGCCCAAGTCGAGAATGACGGTGGGTGTCGAGTTGTCGCCCTGCTTGTGACGGAAGGTCAGCAGGTCGATGTCCATGGTGGGCAGCGCCGGCGGTGGCAGGCCACGGTTGGTGAAGTGCAAGTTCAGCTGCCGTTTGATGTTCCCCGGGATGTTGTAGTAGCCCTCCTTCATTGTCGGCAAGGTGACAGCGAAGTACGGGTCGTCCAGCTCAGCGACCAAGGCACGGATGCGAGCGCCCTGCTCGGTGTTGTGCACGCCACGGATGATGGCCTGCTGGCCGTGCTGCAGCAGGTGCGTCACTGCCGACAAGGCGGGACCAGAGGTCTGCCGGCCATACGCCTTGCCAATGTCGTCGCCCCACACGTCGTACTCGGAGTAGAAGCTGGCGCCAGCCTTGGCCATCAGCTGCTGGCGGATGGTCTCAACCACGCCGGGGGTGCGAATGTCGGACAACGGCACATAGGTGATGTTGTGCAGCGTGTCCATCAACGTGGCGTTCTTGGCCTCGTCCTCGGTGTAGTCAACGCCCGGTACATCCTTGGCCGGAATCCGCGCCATGTCATAGTTGGTTGGGTCCATCGCCGCCTTGTAGCCCTGCGAATCCCGCAACTCCTTGTAGCGGTCGTGGATGTACGTGTCGCCGTTGGGGTGCGGGTGCCAGTTGCCTTGCTGCGTCTCGCCAATGAGGCCGCCGGCTACCAACTCGGCGCGAACGAACTGGGCAGCGTCGAAGATGGCATCTTCAAGAGCGGCCAGATTCTCCCGGCCGTACTGCTCTTCCATCTTGGTCAGCAGGTCGTGGGCCTGCTTGTTGGACATGCCGGAATATCCCACCACGTCGTTGTCCGGGTCCGGGTCATAGGCGTGCGGCACCAGCCCCTGTTCCAAGTTGCGGCGGAACATGTAGCCGTTGCGCTGCAGTGAGTGCAGGGCGGCGGCGAAGTCGTTTACTTCCTGAAAGGTCGCTCCCATCGTGTTGGCAACGTCCTGAATGGCACGTTGTTGTTTGCCTTGGAACTTCTTCACCCGCACGTCAATCTTGGAACCGATGCGAGTGAGTGACTCGTACAGGTCCACCGGTGAATTCACGAAGCCGTTCTCGTCGGCCAGCACTTCCTGAATCAGCTTGATGGAGTAGTGCTGGTCCACCAAACGCTCCATCCACCGGACCTTGGTGCGCCCCAGTGCACGCTTGACCAAGGTGCGGAACTCATCCCAGTTGAACTCACCGGCGTCGTTGGCTTCGCGGCGCTGGCTGGGCAGTAAGGGCCGGGGTTCAGTGAACTGGAAGTCTTGCTGCCCCTGCGCCCGGGCGTTCTTCTCCGCAAGGCGCCGGCGATTCTTCCACGCCGTCAGTTCTTCACGGAAGGCTCTACGTGCAAGCACGTCGCCACGCGCCGTGGATTGTTCGGGGGTAGCCCGCTGGCCGCGATGGTAGCCACGCGCCTTGGTGGAGCCGGCAAACCAGTAGTGCCAGACATCTGACCACCGACCTGAGTGGGCGTCGATGACATCATTGAGGGCCTGATTGGTCTGGTACTCAGAGACCTCGCGGTCACCGGGCATGTCGCTGGACTCGCTGGCGTCATCCGGGCCACGGCCACCACCATCCCCGCCATCACCACCCTCACCGCCATCGTTGGCACCGGTGAGATTATCTTCCGCCTCGGCCAGTTTCTCCTGCGAGTCAGGGTCCACCGCATCGGGTGAAGTATTCGTTACCGTCTGGGCGGGAGCGGGGGCGCCCCTTAACGTCGCGTCGGCAGCGGTGGCGTCAGACTTCTGCGCCTCATCCATCTCCTCGGTCGTCACCGGCTGCGGGGTATCTAGGGGAAACAATGACCGTTGCGTCGGGTCAGTCCTCTGGGCACCTGTAGCCTCGGGCGCCGCCACTGCATGCGCCGGCGGTGGCGTGCTACCGGGAAACAGCTCCAGCTGCGTCGGGTCCGTGGGCGGCCCGGTGTCAGCGGTTTCTGCCGCTTCAGGAGTCTTGCCCGGCCACGTGGGTACAGCGGCCGTCCCGCGCACCACAGCCAGCGGCGAGCCACGGGTAGCCCCATAGGCTCGCGAGGTGAGCAGCTGGGGCTGCACGGGTGGCCCGCTGACCACGGCGAAGTTCCAGTTACCCAAGCGCGGGTAAACCGTGGTGGTAGGGTGGCCGGGCTGAACTTCATAGCTGGATGGGTTGGCGACCACATCCCACCCGGCCACTTTCAAAGCCGCGTACAACTGTGCCGACCCCGGAAGGTTGGTGGAATCCGACAGCAGGATGCTCACGCCTTCATTTTCAAATAGGTGCGTGAGCAAGTTTGCGTATTGCTGCTTACCCAGTCCTTGGTTACGCGGCAGCGCCTGATTCATGCTACCGGTACCACCGATGCGGGCTACCTTGGCCCCGTTGGAGAACGTGATGATGTAGTAGGAAGTCTGGTTCACCCGCCCCGCAACGCCCGGTGCCGTGGTTGTCTGGTCAGCAGCCACACGGGTGACGTTTACTGGGCCTAGCGTACCGCCCCAAAAATCATTAGGGTCAGTACCTGTGGGGGGTGGCAAACCCAGTTCCGCTGCAGCTTCCTCCAGCGTACGCCCCGCTGCCACCAAGCCGGAAACAAAGTCCGACGCATAAGACGGCCCCAACGTAAAATCGCGAATCGTGCTGTGCACAGTTTGCGTGAACTGCTGTTCCGGCGCGGAGCCGGTAGACGCGGGCGTGGCGGGCACGGAAGTGGGTGCCGGTGTAGGCGCCGGCGCGGGAGCCGCTCGGGTCGTGGCGCCACTGTCAAAGGTACGCACCGTCTGGTCGATGATTTCGCGAATCTGCTGCGTCTCGGTGAGCGTGTTGAAACGCGGCGCTGCCATCACGTCGCGAGCCACCGCACGATACCTACGCTCCAACTCTTCCGGCGTGATACCGGCGCGGAACGCCCGGTCCTGCCTATTATCCGAGAACCTCGCGTTCATCGCCCGCTGCAGGCGCCTACGCGGGTAGTAGACGTGCGCACGGGCGGGTCTGGCTGGCGTACTGGTGCCAACGGGGACAGGGGCGGGCGCATTGGCAGCGGCTGCAGCGGCAACCTGCGCCCGACGAGCGGCGTACCTATCCCGGGCCGCCTGCAGCTGCCCCTTGAGGTCCTCCGGGGGCGTGACGGGGGCTGTGGGAGCAGGCTCTGGCGCCGGAGCGGGAGCCGGGGCAGGTGGGGCGGCAGCTTCGGCGGCGGCCTGCCCGCGTGTGCGCATGGGCGGTGCCGTACGTGCGGTAGGCGCAGCACCCGCACCACCCTGCAAATCCAGCTCAGCCTGTGCCGGCGCGGGTCCCGCATCCGGGGCAGTTTCTGGCTCTGGCGCCAATGCCAACGTGTTGGCACCGGGGCGGTGCGAGAGGATGGTACGGTCCAGCACTACGTAATAGTTGTTCACCCCCGGGATGCCCTGCCTCGGGGATTCAGTGGACCTACGGCCGGGAGCACCACCCTCATCGGGGCCGAAACTTTCCTGCACGCCGACAAAGGCAATCAGGTCATACCCCGCCTCACGAGCCTCCCACACCACCCGCTCGTACTCGGCCATATTGCCAAACCACTCGTCCTGCCACGCAAGGGTCAGCGGGTTTTTGGGCACGACCCGGGCGACGATGCGACGCGGGCGGGGGCCGGCGCCCTGCTGAGCATAGCGGGTCCCTGAAGTCTCGTTGGCAGTGAACCACAACCCTGACCCCCGGTTGCCAGCGGGGAACTGGTGCAGGTTGAAGTCCTCGGCGGTGCCGTGCACCAAGTCCAGCACGTCGCCCCTTTGCACCTTGGGGCCATCGGGTTCCCGCACCGCCTCAGCAACTGCCGCTGAGTCAGCCGGCGTACCTGTCTCATCCGCGAACTGTTCCAGCCGCGCTTCAAAGTCGTTGCGGGCTGGCTGCTCACGGGTCACTTGCAGCCGTTGCTGACCCTCATCCGGCTGGCGCAGGTTGCGCATCCGTGACCGGGTACCATCCTCACGGGCTTCCTGCAGCCTACGACCGACAAAGCGCGACATCACCTTGGTGATTACCTCGTCGGCTTGCTCTTCCGTGTAACCAGCGTTGAGCAGGCGCATCCCCGCCCCGCCCTCGTCGTCGATAATCTCCTGCGCGAACCCGTCATCCGTGAGCGGGTCCCATTTCGCCGGCTTCTCGGCCGGCTTCGCCGTGGCGGCCTTGTTTACCCGTGCAGCGGCAGCGTTTAACCGTGCGGCGACAGCCCGATAGACAGCAGCGGGATTACGCGGATTACCAGACTGACCCTGCGTAGCCCATTCCCTCTGCACCATAGCCAGAACTTCGTTCGCAGTCAGGTTATCAAGGACATGCAGGGAATCAGGATTCAAACGCGCCCGAACCCGCATGTAGTCTTCTCTTGCCTGCTGCTCGTCATGGACTTTTTCAGTAGGCGTGCCCGTATCCGGGCTGGGTGTAGAGCCAACTTCCTCACTACGCGATTCCCCCGCCTGCGCCCGTGCCCGAGCTTGCACAAGGTCAACAACTGGGGCCAGTTCCCCCACTTCAAGGGGCTGCGGGGGTTCTTCCTGCTCACCGAACTGGTCGGTCAGAATTTCAAACTCAGGCTCAACCTCCGTTTCCGACAAGGAGCCAGTGGCGCGGGGCGCTCCCAACGCTTCGTCAAGGGTCGCGTTGGGGAACTCGCCGCGATATTCCGAGAGCACCTCCAGCTGCTGCTCAACCACCAACGAGCGCAACTCGGGGTCGGGCATGGTCGGGCGTAATCTACGGTCGATTTCCTCCGCGTCCCGTACCGACACGTTGGGAAGCGAGGCCAGCGTCTCCTTGGGAATGATGGACAGGCCCGCCTCAAAGGCGCTGTTCTTCATCAGCGCCTGCTGGTCTTCCCACAACTGGTCCTCGTCCTGCTCACCCAACTCCAGAAATTCTGGCGTGGCGCCTACTTCATCCTCATCGTCCCGCCGCTCTATATCCAACTTCGCCCGGGCACGAGCGAACATACCCAGCTGTTCCGGGGACGGCGCGTTCAGCGCGTCCGCTGCGTTGGGCAAGTTGGGGTCCGCATCCAACGCCTGTTCCATGTCGGCAACGCCGGCGGCGATGGCTGGATTCGGCGGGGTCGGGAAGGGCAGCTCCAGTTGTTCCGGCGGACCTTGCGGACCCTGCGGACCCTGCGGACCCTGCAGGTCCAGCGGCATCAGGGGCAGCTCCAGCTGCTCCATGGTGCTGGGACCTTCCAGATTGAAGGGCGGTGCGCCGGGGGGCGGGCCAGCGGGCGGCTCACCGGGCAGCGTTGGCAACTGGTCGATAGGGAGATTCGGGAACAGTTCCAACTGTTCCATGCGGCCGGATGGTGTTTCACGTGGAACATCATCCACCGGAGCCGGCGCACCCGTGTCGCCAGACAGCGCAGCCAGCACGCCTTCAGTCGGGCCGGCGCCAAGGGCACCAAGCAGACCCGCTTCCAAGGCTTTGCCCTTGTCGATTTCCGCCAGCGACTTGCCGCGTCCCAGTTCCTCGGCCACGTACTGGCCGGATTCCTCGGGCGCTTCAGTGATGGAGCCATAGGCCAAGCCCTTGGCCAGCCTACGGTAGACGGTGGCCCCGGTCGCTGCCAACCCCTCGCCAGCCGCGCCGGTGGCGAACGACAAGGGGGCAATAATTCCGGCCGCCAATGACGCCGCACGCGCCGCTTCGTCGCTGGCTTGCTTGAGCGACTTGCCCTCGCGCTGGGCCTGTTCCTTCACGTCGTCGTACACCGTGGTGTAGGTGTCGGCCGTGACATAGGCGCTGTTGGCGGTGCCCAAGGCAAGCGCGTTGGACACGCCGGGGGACGCCTTGATGACCTTCTTCAGCTTGTTGATGGTCATCGCGCCCTTGAGCAGTGCCTTGCCACCACCAACAATTGCCCCAGACGGAGCGGCGGACTCAAACACTAGGTTGGCCACCTGCCGCAAATTCGGCATGTGGAAGTCCAGCTCGCCGTTTGCATCCGTGGTGATGAGTTCGTTGGCCAAGTCCTTGCGGATGTAATCGGGCAGGGACTGGCGAACCCGGTTGGCGTGGTTCTCCAGCTTCGCTGACACCCGGTCGGTAAGGCCGCTGTCGGGTCCCATCCCGAAGTCAGCGAGGTCAGCCAGCAAAGACCCGAGGTCCACCACGCTGGAGTACAACGCCTTGGCCGCCCACTCGCCTTGGTCCTTGAGCCACTGGCCGGCGCCAATGGGTTCCTCTTCGTCGCCTTCTTCCGTGGGCAGATTCAGCCGGGCCGCTTCCGGGTCCCGCTGCAAACGCTCGTTGAAGGCCGCACGCCGCTCAGCAATGTCAGCCCTACGCTGGTCCACGGCGACTGACCCTGACACGGGCGCCGTATCCACGGCACCCGTTGCAGAAACATCCGCCCACGGGTCCAAGGGCTGGTAGGTGGAAGCACCGGCGGGGGTGGTACCGGCCGCCTGCTTCCGCGCCGCGACCTTGCCCTTGATGTCGTTCACGTACTTGCGCGTTGCAGCGGGGAGCTTGGAAAAATCAGAGCCGTTGGCCACCCACTTCTGGGCTTTACCCGGACCCCAGTTGTAGGCTACCAACGCGGCGTCAAGGTCACCGTTGAACGCATTGAGCAGACCCTTCAGGTACTGAGAACCAACGCGAACATTTTCCGTTGGGTCATCCAGCGGCAAGTCGGGGTCGAACTTTTCCACACCGAAACCCGGCTGGCCAGCCGTATCCGGCATGAGTTGCATGAGGCCACGGGCACCCGCACTGGAAACAGCTCGGGGATTGAACGAGCTTTCGGCTTCCATGACCGAGGCCAGCAGGTCCGTATCCAAGCCCGTGTCCTCGGCCGCACTGAACAACAGGTCCGAAAAATCGGGCAGTGCATACGAGCCATAGTTGGAAAGTGGGTCGGCCACTTACACTACCTCACGGAGTCTTGAACAGTGAGAACGGTGCATCGAACGGCTGCAGCTTCAGGCGGTCGTTGTCACGAGGGTCGGTCGGTATCTCGTGGTAAGAAGGCGAAAAAACACCGAACAACCCTTCCTCCTTGTACTTCTTTTTCACCGCATCCACCCCACTCAAAACCGGGTCCACAACAGGCCCCATCAGCGCGGACAAATCCTTGTGTAGCTCCCCCTCGTTTCCAACCCCATACAGGGCACGACTGATACGAGGGTACATAGGCCCCCCTGCAGCAACCTCTTCCGCTGCAGCTGCTGCAGCAACCTCGGGGTCTTCCACTACAGGGTCGGGCATACCCGGCCCGCCGGCCCCGCCGCCAGCGCCACCCATCAGGCTGTACCCGCCAATCATGCCGGAGATTACATCGTCGGGCATGTCTTCCACGCTCAGTCCACGCGCCGAACGCCGCGCTCGTAGCTGGTCCAACCCTGCCAACATCTCATCAGCGGAAATCACCGGCGCCCCGCCCGCTGTACCAGCCCCACCAAAGGACCCTGCGATGCGGTCAGCCATGACCTTGGCATCCTTGTCATCCAGCAACAGGAAGCCCTCATCGAACGCTTGCTTCCACGCTTCCGCTCGTAGCTTGGACTTCTCATCCTTGCCAATGTACTGCGACTTCCAGCTGTCCACGTCCTGAATGAAGGCGTTTTTCTTCTCAGTCAGGCTCATGGCATCAGCCCGGGCTGCAGCCTTGTTGGCCAACCCCTCGGTGATGTCCAAGCGCCGGTCGCCTTGGGCAAGTTCCTGCCTCTGCAATTCTTCCAGCCGTCGCTGGCGCAACTCCAGAGCTTGGAACTGGCGCTCGCGGTCATACCACTGGGAGAACCCTTCCAACCCGGCGCCAACGGCACCCATCAGGGCGGCATTACCGCCCTTATTCTCCCTACGAGAACGGTCGTCACTCATGTCACATGCCTCCCATCAAGGGCAGCTCTTCCGCCGGCGGCGCAGCCGGGGGCGGCTCAGCCATGCCTTGCACGCCGTTGGAAACGGCAGCAGACAGCGGGTCTTTCTTGGGGTTTTGCTGCTTGCGGTGCCCTTCCACACCACGACGCAGCATGTCGTTGGTGTTCAGGCCCATCTCGCTGGACCGCTTGTTGACATAGTTCATGCCCTGCTCAACGGTACCGTCCTGCATCATCATCGTGTACATGACGCGGGCCGCATCCTTCTCGTCAGGGTCGTCGCGCTTTTCCACTTCTTCACCGTGCATGACGGTCGCACGCAACAGGGATTCCTCGCGCAACCGCTGCGGGTCGAACGCCGCGTTGGGTTGGGTGACCTCGACAATCTCTACCAACATGTCGGTCACTTCCGACCCCAGTGCCAACGCGTGGGAAAGGTCCGCCTCCAGTGACAAGCCCACATCCTTGTGCCGTTCAAGCAAGCCACGGGTAATCTTGTACGTGGTCGCAGCGATGGTCGCGGCCGTGTCGTCGGTGTTGCTCAACACCTCCAGCACTTCGTCCTTCGCGGTGTCGTGGATGTACTCCGCTGCTTCTGCAGTGAGTTGATTAAGGAACATCGAATCGACATCCTCACCCGGAAAGAACGGCCCGGTATTACCACCGGTATTCCGGTTCGCTTGTGGCTTTTCGTCAGCCATAGGAAGGCCCTCCAAGTAAGGGGTCAGGCTCCATGGGCTGACCGAATGGCATCAACGACATCAAAGGTTGCTGCCCCGACGGGACACCAACACCCCCACCCGCCTGTTGGGCCAACGCCCCAGTACCAACAGGAGCCAGTGGGGGCTGGGTCGGCGGCGGCATAACGGGGGGAGCCGCACCAGCTCCGGGCATGTAGTTGGCGGGGTCCTCATAAAACGCGTCGCCCCGGCCCACCGGTACGCCCCACGAAGCCAGTGGGTAGTCCGCCTCCGCTGCCTTCTTGTCGCCATAGTATTTCATGGCGGGACCCGCTACGGCGCCGACGCCTGACAACAACTTGCCCACGCCAGCCAGTGACAAACCCTTGGTCGCAGCTGGAGCAGTGGTCGCAATGGTTGTCGGAAGCGCACCGCTGGCCAACACCGTGGGTGTAGCCGCCTGAACTGCCTGCGCCGTGGCGCCTATCTTGGTACCTGCTGCGTAGTTGAACGCTGCCTGACCTGACCCCGCAGCAACCGGGGCCGTCGGAGTCGCCAAAGCCGCCAAGTTCGCTTCCGCTACCGCCGACCCCGCGCCAATACCAGCGCCACCCCCAAGACCGGCAGCGGCGCCGAAGCCCACGCTGGTACCAGCCAACGCGGTGGAACCACCAAGACCCGCGCCGCCGACAACCGCCCCGCTACCAATCCCCACCGCGCTACCGATGGCCGCCACACCCTGCACCATGGTGCTACCCACTGCCGACATGAAGCCACCGAAACCAGCTTGGCCGGCAGCCGCACCGAAGTAGGAGAAACCAACAGTCGCCACGCCGGCGGTGAAGACAATCGCCGCAACGATGAGAATCTCTTTCCAGTATTTCTTGACGAAGCCGACCACTTTCTTGACGGCCTTTTTCACGAAGCTCATGCTGCTTTCTCCTCGGGGCGGTCAGTCAGGAAGCACACCATCGCGCCACCCCGGCGCTCAAATCCACCCGCTTCCAGAAACATCTCAGCGCGGGGGTCATCAGTGGCCACCGCCATCACAATGCACGTACACTGCCGGCGGTGCGCCCAGTCCTTGAACGCCGTCAGCAAAGAAGCCCCACCACCATCGGCGATGAAATGCACGTCGCTGGCATAGTGGGCCTTGGACCAGAAGAACCGGTCCACACTGGCCAACAGGACCCCACGGACATTCCCATCATCATCTTCCGCTACCAACACGTCTACAAGGTGCTGGGTGCGAATCATGTTGACCACCGACTCGCGCAACACCTTCGGATTGATGGGCACAAAATCCCACCCCGTGCGCTCGTGCATGGCGGTCAGATACCGGCACACCGCCGACAAGTCCTTGTACTTGGCGATTCGGGTACGCATCAAGTCAGCGCCGGCAGGGCGGCAGTCGTCGCCTCAGCCTTGGGGTTGGTGGCCGAAGCATAGGTCTGCCCCAGAGCTTCGTTCTGCGCCACCGTGGCGGGGCTGGCAGAAGGCGTGGTGGAACCACGCGAGGCTGGTTGCGCCGTGGTCGTCACGTTCACACCATGCGGCACAGTTGGACCCTCGGGAGTCGTAGGCGTAGCTGGCGTAGCCGGGGCGTTCGGGTTGCCTTGGTCAGCCGCTGGCCCCCGAGGAATGGGTTGTCCAGTTGCCCGGTCCCATGTGTCATCCATGATGACCTTCGCACTCTCCCATGCCGCGTTTTGCTCCGCAGAGGTCAGGTCCGGGTTGCCGAAGATACTGCTGGCAATCTGGCCCATGGCGCTGTACTTGGCCAGCCCTTGGTTGGCCAAGATGGTCAACTCGCCTTCGGCCCAACGCTCGGCCGCTTCCTGCCGACCCAAACCCCACTGGAAAGCCTCAGTCAAACGCGCCTGTCGGTCTTGGAATTCCTGCCCGCCCTCACGTTCCTTGGTACCCCAGTCCCGGTTGGTGTCGTTCTCAATCTTCTGCCATTCCTGCTGGTCCTCGCGGTTCTCCATACCCAACGCGTGACGGGCCACATCCTGTCGGCCGCCCAGTGCGCCCTGTATGAAATCACGGTCACGGGTTGCGCGGGCGTTCATGGAAGCCATGCCCGCCTGCGTCATCAGGCCCGCGTTGGAGATGCTGGATTCCGTCTGCAGCTGGGCATTGAGGTTGGCCGCTGCCTGCTGGTTGGCAAGGGACTCGCTCGCTGCCTTCCCGTGGGCCTGCGCATCCTGCAGCGCGAACGGCTGGGCACGGTCAATCATCTCACCCTGCGCGTTGCCGACCGCGATGCTGCTATTCATCAACCCACGCCCAGCGGCGCCCGCCATGGCATGTTGTGCCGCACGCCGCATCAACGGCGAGTTGCTGCCCAACATCTGGTTGAGCTGCTGCGCGGACATCTCATCCTGCTGCGCCTTACGCGTGAACGCTTGGGCTTGAGCTGCACGGGAACTGCCCGCCGCCACATCGTAGTTCTGGTTGCCGAAGGGGGTCGTGTTGTACACGTCCGTGGCGTAATCCATCAGCCCCGGATTAAGGCCAAGGTTGATGTCTTGGTTGGCCTTCCCACCCACACCCGTCTGTACTTGGTTCTGCATGAGACCAGCCTTCGGGTCATAGGCCGGGGGCGTGATGACAGTCTCGGGAGTCTTTGTTGTGCTGGCCATGATGGTTACCTGTTGGGGCGCAAGGGCGCGTCATCCAAGAACGTAATCATCTGGATGGCGTGCGGGAATTCCTTCCTGCTCTCGTGTGAGACGCGCAAGGAAACAGCGAACCCACGGCCCGACAATCGGCCTTGGGTGTACTTCGGTTTGGCTTGGTCCTCTGGCGGATGCGACAGCGCACCCATGGCAATGTCCTCATGAGGAAGCTCGGGCAAGTCCATGTCTTCATAGTTCATCGCCCGGGACAGGCGAATACCCGCATAGCCGGGGCACTCCCCGTGCAGCTGGACCACGTTGTAACGTTTCTCCACCATACTGGCCTGCTGTTGCTGGCTGAAATAGTGGGTCATGGTGAAGTACGACGCAATCTCACCACCGTCGAAACTACGCCCCCGGTCCAGCTCATAGACGAAATCAGTTTCCGGCAACGTCACGAGGAAAGCATCCGGGTCGGGTACATTGGGCCGCTCTTCCACGGAGAAGAACGCCCGGTCCCGACCATCAGAAGTTACCCCCGACGCGGTGGCAAACACACGCGCAAACTGGCGCTGGTCGTCGTTGAAGTAGTACCGCTGAATGGTGTTCTGTGGCTCACGCTCTGGACCCACCTGCGTCAGCGTGACCACGTAACCATCAGCGAAGAACAACCGATACTGGTTTTTATTCCGCACCACCACGGAGTTCACTACCGACTCGTTGGCAGCTTCCACGCCCGCTGCCGTCTGCAAGCGACGGAGCAGAAACGGCGCAATGTCGTGGGTCAGCGGGGCGGTGAACAGGTCGCCAAACTGGTCCATGGTCTCCAGCGTTTCAATACCCCGGAAGCTGGTGAAGATGGGCCGGTTGCCTACATTCTGCACGGTGTACTCAATGGCGCCCACGCGATGATTGATGACCGTCTGCCTTGGTGGATTGGCGTCATCACCGTTCGCACCAGCCAGCGCGTGCGTGGCCGACTCGGTGAACACGGCCAACACGTCGCCAGCGGCCGGCATCAGTCCCGTTATCTTGTCCCCGAAGCCATAGGTGGCCGCGAAATCCTCACCCGCAAAATTCAGCGGGTCGCCGGGCGCCGAGGCGTACACCTCGCCCCACGGGTAGCCCAGATGCAGACGGGTAAGATGCACTGCCAAGTGACGCGGCTTCTCCAGCGCCTCGTCCACGCCGGTGAAGATGAAGTCCAGCGTGGTACCGTCGTACCAGAACGCCGGGCCAGCCCCGCTCACACCGTAGATGGCGTTGCGGTCCTCGCTGGCATAGAAGTTGTGGGAGATGAACTGGTACCGGGAGTTGTGCGCACGTAACAGGCGCGAGCCGGGCAGGGTCAATGTCGTGGTGGACCCACTGGTCACGGCAACACGGTTACCGGCCCCACCGGGGGCCGTACGAATCTCGGTGCCTTCGGGGATGTTGGTGAGTCCGGTACCATCCAGCCGGATGCGGCCGGCAGCATCATCAGTGTCCCAGCCCCCGCTCTCCAGCACCAACGACTCGGCGCTCAAGGTGCCAAGACTCACAGCATTGATGGGGTCCCACAAGTACAGCGTGCTGCCCACGGGCACATCAACGGTCAGGCTCATCCGCACCACGTCGATGGAAAAGTTGGCGGCTGCGCCACCTACCCTGACCCCTTGCAAGTCAAACCCAAACGCTGGGTCATTCACCATTTCACGGGTAATCTCTTGGCCACCATTCCACGCAAACGCGGTGTTGGCCACAGAGGGGTAAGGCGCAACCGGCCACGCACCGCCGCAACCCGTGGCGAAGTGATAGGTCGGTCGGCCGCCAAAGCCAGAAGCCAACTTCACTTCCAAGGTTCCCGAGGTAGCCGGGCAAACACTGAACCCCGCGATGCGCGTGTACAAGCGAATCCCGTACAGTACCTCCCCTTCCGCCAAGTCGGCATTGAAGCCAGCCACTCGCAACACGTCGGAACGGGACGGCGTGATGGTTGCTCCCGCCGTGTAATTTGGCCCCGCTGCGTTCTCAGTCAGCAACCCGGTCAGCGCCCCAGTCCATGCCGGGGTAGGCCCGTATCCATTAGCCACCTTTACCACCGTGGTGGGCAGGAAGCCATCCCGAACTTCACGCACGAAATTATTCAGCGGAGGCTCAACGTCGGAAGGGGCGGCCTGCTGAAACCTTAAATACCGGGGGGGCAGGGCGCCTACCCAACCTTCCTCAGAGCTGCGCCACAGGCTGGCGATGTCCGACAACGGCGACAAGGTTTCAACCGTGGCCACGGACATGCCCGATGCGAACAAGTTCGCAGACACAACCATGGTACTGGTGCCATCAATCTGATTCTGGAAGGTCTCGCCCAACGTGGCCACACTGGCAGGGTCAAGGGGGTCAAAGGCCATGAACGCAGCAATGCCCTCGGCATCGCCAGCGGCGAAACTGCCAAACTCCACCCGGATGTGGCCAACAAGGCCCTCCCACCCGCTGGAAAGTCCCTTCACCTTATGGTTCCTCGGAAACGCACCCGTACCGTTGGTGAAGCGAACGGTCAGGGCGCTGTGGATGGCCGCGCCGTTGTTCGCCTCAAACCCATAGGTATCCACCGGTGCGATGTGCGTTACCCCGGTAGTTCCATCAAGGGTGACAACCTCACCCACTTGGTCAGCATCGTTGTACACGAACTGCCCATGCTCCAAGGACGACGCGGTGGCCGGGGTCAGGGTCACCTCGGCGATGTCACGCACGGCGTACAACTGGTCTTCATGGAAATGCAGACCAAGGATGGTGCCCACACCCGGAACGGGTAACACCTTCGTGCGCAGAATTTCGGCGAAACTATGCAGCGCCTCGATGTACTCCTCGTGCGTGGTGTAATACTTGGGGAGGCTCTTGATGCTCGGTGCCAACGAAGCGGAAAGGACGAAGCTGGCTCCCGACTGCTCGCCAGTGACCACGGCATCGTAGGTAGGGCGCAGCAAGCCCGTGCGAAAAATGATGAACAAACGCCAGTTGGCGCCAGCATCATCCCTTTGCACCAAGGTGCCAGCGTTCCCTGAGTCTACCCCCAACGTCCACACCAAATCCTCGGGCGTGGTAAACAACCCGGTCACATCCACCTTGGGCACTTCCAACACCCATCCGGTGGTGTTGGATGGCGACGTGGTGCCATCGAAGCGTTCAAAGCCGTCGATGCGGGTATTCCCACGGCGGTAGCCAACCTCGTAGTTCAAGCACTCGCGGATGCGCCCAGCCAGCACAGCCGGGCGTGCCCGAATCAGGTCAAGGCCACCATCAAGGATGACGTTCTCGGGCATCAGGTCCCCGTCCCGGCCATGGAGTATTCACGCAACTGCTCAAGGCGTAGCTTGTTCATCAGGTCACGGTACAACTTGGCCGCCCGCTGCAGCTGTGCTGCGCTCTCATCGAAGCCGGCATAGTGCACCATGGCCCGGTAGATAATCAGGTCGTGGAACTTCTCCGGTAGGCCACGCGGCACATCAGCATCCACCAGCAGCTTCTGCGGCATGGCTCGGTACTGGTACTCAAGTCGCAGCTCGTCGTGCGGGGGCGCGGAATCAAACTCAAGGCAGCCGTCACGGGTCAGCGAGTAGCGACCGGGGATGCCCTTGTTGCGGTCGCTGGACCGGTCAAGGTAGCCATAGAAACGCTCGGGCGGAACGTAATAGCAAAGATTCCGGGTAACCGGGAAACCCTGCTTGGAATCCACCACCCAAACATAGCGAACATCGTTGGAAGCAACGAACGGTACCAGCGCCTCGTAAGGGTAGTCCACCCCAGCAGCGGAGTTGTAGCTGTCAGTGAGGAATTTCAGGTCGTAGACAAGCTGGCCCTTGGCCAGATGAATCATGGTGCGCTTCACCATGAAGTCCCACTGGGTCTGGTCTTGCTGAATGTCCAGCCATGCCCGTTGTGCCCAACGAACAAGGCGAGACCGGTGTTCCGTGGTCTCGCCATAGGCAGCCGCCGGTGGTACCTCCACCGACGTGATTTTTGATACCAACTCGGTGCCGGTTTCGCTACCGAGTTGCTGCACCAACTCCAGAAATGTCATGCCGCGTCCTCATGCGGCGACAGTACGCTCGGGCGTGCTGAGGTCCACCGGTGAATTGGCGATACCACAACGCGCTTCAATGGCCCCGCGCATGCCGACGATTCCACTCACTGCAGGAACTGACAAGCGTAGCGTGGTGCAAATGGCCCGGTACTGTCGCTCGGAGAATCCGGCGAATCCGTCCGTGAGTCGGTGCAGGCGTGCAATGCGGTCAATCTCTGACTCGGGCAAACGAACCGTGTCCGGGTCGTCGCCATGGTCAGCGTACATGAACCGCTGCGAAGGAATCCAAACATCCCGGTAGAAGATGCGGCCTTCGTCATCCACCGTGCGCTTGCGCTCCAGCTTCTGACCGGTCGTGTCCTTGAGGATGTTGAAAATGGGATACGGTACCGAGCACTCCACGCCGAAAGGCACGTACACATGCAGCCGGCCCCATGCGAAAAACTGGGGGCGTGATGTGTTGTCGTGGCTCAAGGAGCGGTGCAAGGTAATCCGTCTACGCCTGCCCTCCCAACGTCCCGTGGGCTTCAGGTTCAAGCCAACCAAGGCACGAATCTCTGCTTGCTGACTGGGAACAACCAGAGGCTGACCGGGTTCATCCCCGGAAAGCTCACGGTATTCCCCCATCGCTGCAGTGAGCTTCTTGCGCAGAGTGTCAGCGTTCATGTTGGGGTGGTATTCCAGCTTGATGTGGTCGCAGTACGCCCGCAACTCTTCAAGCTCAGCGTCGCGGAAGTCGTTCTCAGCGGCTTTGTTAAAGTCCATGGGAAACAAATTCTCCGGTGAAAAGGGTGGGGCGTAAGCCCCACCCGGGGGAGTAGTACGTCCAGAATCAGACGTACAACTGGCTCAGGTCGTCCGTGCAGGCCACTTCCAGTCGGACCACCCACTCATCGTTCAGGATGAGCTTGAGGTCCCACCACCGGCAGGACACGTACGCCCGCTGGTCGGCCGGGTCGGACTTCGAAGCGCCGGTCAGCACATTGATTTTTGTGCCGCCATAGCCCTTCTTGCCCGCGCCCTTCAGGTCCACCGTACCCAATGCGTGCTGACCGCACACAATCATCAGGTACACGTCCGCGTTCGCACCACCCGTGGACTTCACGTTCGCGCCGGCCAGCGCCGCGCCCGCATTGATGAGCGGCGTCAGCTGGGGCGTGGTGATGACACGCAGGTTTTCAATGGCACCGAACTCGTACTCGGACACGATTTTCTTCGCGCCGTACTCCGCTGTGGTGCGGAAGCCCGGCAGCATGCGAATGTCCGGGTGCATGTCGGTGTGGGTGAACGCGTAAAACGCCGCTTCGATGGGGTAGGTGTTCTCGTTCAGACCACCATGGTCCACCGTGGTGTAACGCATCGCCTTCGCAGCCAGCAGGGAACGCACCGCTTCCTGCAAGTCGCCAAGGGAGATAGGCGCCAACACCGTGGCGCGAGACGCAACGCCGCCAGAGTAGATGACGTTCGCTCCCTGTATGAAGGCAGCCCAGCCCACCGCTTCCTTGATGTTGGCAACGAGGTCGCCAAGCACGTCGGAAGAATCGCGGATTGCGTTGTCTTCACCCAGTTCGCGCATGCGGGACGTGATTTCGTAGACCTCGACGTACTCACCGAGGGTGCCGAACACGTCTTCGTAGGCGACAGCGCGGGACGCCGGAGTCACACCTTCGGTCACCGTGGTGGTGCTGACGATGGCGTTGACCGCACGACGGAACGCGATGGTTTCCGCCTTGTTGGCAGGGATGTTCTTCTTGTCGCATGCGAGGTCCAGCACCAGCTGGGGCCGTGCACGTTCCAGAAGGTCAAGTTCGGCATAGACATTCGTACGGTTACCCGGGCCAGTCAGCGCACCGCCGTAGTTGCCTGTGCCGCCATAATGTCTTGCTAAGGTAGGCATCTGCCTATTCCTCCATTATCGACGGTTGGACTCACGTTGCAGGCGTAGCCGTCTCTCAACTTCCGCGTTCCAGATTTCCTCTTCCGACATGAACTGGCCGGGGTCCCCGTTGGGGGCACCAATACCAGCTTGCTGTGGGTCCAAGGAAGGGGCGGAACGAATCTGTTGCCGGCGCACCCGCGTCTGCTGCGCAACGTCAATCCCGGGCTGGGGTTGCTGCAAGTCTCCCCCTTGGGAAAACTGCTGGGCTATGTAGGCATCAGCCTTGTATCGGTCCAGAACCCAGATGCAGTGGTCGGCCCGTGGAGAGTCGGCGAACTGAGCAATCTCAGCCGGCTGCGCCTGCAGCCAATCGGCGAATTCTCGTGATGGGCGTACCGTGGCCCAGTCGGGGTGTGCATCCGACAACCGGGCCAATTCCTGCGTCCGTCTCTGGCTGAAAGAAGACTGCTGTACTTCCTGCAACCCCCGCGAAACCCCCTCCAGTTGCCGCTGCAAGTAGGTGAGGTTCTGGGTCTGACGTGCAAACACCGCTTCAAGTGCCTTGGCTTCGTCAGGGAACGCGTCTTGGAATTCCTTGAATTCCGCGACATCCGCTAACTTGAAAGCACCCGGCGGTGACTGACCAACTTGGGCGTTACCCGAGTTCGCGCCTTGTGCGGGTTGCTGCGCCGGTACTGCCGTCGCTGTAAGCCGCCCGCGAAGTCGGGCATTTTCCTGTTGGACTGGAGCCAGCCTGCCGTGGAGAGCTGTGTACTGTCCACGTAGGTTGGTTAATTCGTTGGCTACCTGATTGAGATGGGCCTTGGCCTCATCAGGAAGATTCTTCACCCATTCAGGTTCCGCAGCTACTGCGGCCGTGGGTGCTTGGGCTGGGGGGGTTTCAGGAGCGGGCTGCTCTTGACCACCTTCCGGTGGAGCGCCGTACTCAGGCTGACCGGGTTCATCCCCGGGGTTCTCTTCCCCACCGTTGTCAGGCCCGTACTTGTCGTTGAACGCCTGTTCAAACATGTCCTCGTCGGACAGGAAACTTTCGTCCTCGGGTACCACTCCCTCGGCAGGGTCGCGAGCGGCGGCATTATTCGGCTGTGGCATCAGGTTCCTCGTCACCTAAAATCATGTTTCGTACTTGGCGTAATGCCTTTATCTTGCCCCGGGAAATGTCGTACTCCGAGGGGGTCTTGCCTATCCGTTCAAGGGCCACGTGAAGCCGAGTTATTTCTGAGTCGATGGTGTCCAGAAACTTGGCCACTGCCGGCGAATTGCGGTCGAGCATACTACCTTATCCTCTTGTTGTCAGCCGTCATGTGGGGTCAGAACGAGTCATACCCCTTGCTGGCGTTCTTGGTCCTCAACTCCTCCCGGTACTGGTCCAGACGCAACCGGGCAGCATCGAAGTAATCCTTGCTGGCCTGCTGGGAGTTGGTCACCTGAAGGTCGGCCAGCATCTGTTCACGCTCGCTGGAAACCTGCTTGTTCATTTGCTCATAGGCGATGCCTTCCTTGCTGGCAATCTCCATCAGCCGGGTCTCGCGGTCAATCAACGCCAGCTGCAGCTTCAAATCTCGGTCGTTTTGCTTGTCGCGCATCTCGGCATAGCGCAGCTCCAACGCCATCACCTCGGAGTGGTCAACAATGTCCATGGACTGGCCCTGCTGGGCTTCAATCATCATGGCCTGCGCCCGCAAATTATCCGCCTCAGCCCGCGCCGTGGCTGCCTGCGCCTGCGCGTTCTTCAGGTTGACCTCGGCTTCCTGCAGGGGGTCGGGCTGTTGGTTGGCCTTCTCAGCCGCCGCTTCCTCTGGCGACTTGACCAGCGTTTCCACCGGCACGTCCAAGAAATTCAGGTACAACCGGTACACGTCGTTCATGTTCAGTTCCATGCGCAGCTCGGGGTCGCTGGCCGCCATCTGCATGAGCAACTGAACGTGCTGGGCTTGCGTGTCCTTGACCAGCAGGTGGGAAGCGCCACGCACCTCCACCTTGAAGTCGCCCTTGGCGTCTTCGTGCGCCGGGTCGTCGGACTCCATGAACCACTGGTAGAGGGCCGTAATCAACGGGTCGGTGATGTTGTCATCCCAGTTGTGCGCGGCCTGCCGCTGCACGATGTTGGTCTGATTCATCATGGCGATGTGCACCATGCCCGACGCGCCCGATTCCTGCCCGGTAGCCTGCCCGGTGCCCAGCATGTGCGGCAGCAGGGTGTTGTCATCGGCGTTCTTCACCGCCTGCTGGTAAACCGGCATGGTGTTTCCCAACGTGTTGGGAACGATGAAGGCTTCCATGGCTTGGGCCATGGGCACGTCCACGTCATTCTTGTACCAGAGCTTGGGCGAACGGATGGAGTAGCTGCCATCGGCCGGCGTCATGCAGCCTTTTTCGACAGCCAACTGCGGCCCCGCTGACACCGAGGTGTTATGGAGAATGGCTGTCCACACCATGTCGATAACGTACTGGTCATCGCGCATGATGAACGGCACGCCGAAACCGAAAACGTGGGTCTCATCCTCTTCGTAGTTCCACACCCGGTATGGCACGCGGTCCTGCGCTTCCAGTGGAGCCATGTCGATGCGCAGCACTTCATGCTCACTGAACCACACGGTGCCCATGTAGTTGTGCAGGTTGTCCAGCGCGTCTTCTTCCTCGGGAATTTCAAAGCCCATCTCGCGTAGGACCTTCGCGTCGATAATGCCGTGGTACTCCCACACCGCATAGCAGTTCTCGTACCGCGCCATGGAGTAGTTGGTGATGGCAGCACGTTGGGCCAGCACCGTCTCAATCTGCCCGAGGGTGGGTTGCTTGCTCAGCAACTTGGCAGTCTGGCGTGGGAAGAACCCGTGCGTTTCAACCATCTGCGACAACTTCATGCGGTTGAGGATGTGCAATTCGAAGGTGTGCTCGCACTCGTCTATGCAGCGGGCGCGTTGGGGGAAGAACATCCACGGCGAGACCCGCGCTACAGCCGGCTCCACCACCCGCTGCATCTTCAGCACCGTCACTGGACCTTGGCCGTCATCTATCTCTTCGTAGGTGCGCTGGGTGCGATAGCGGACATAGGGGCCTTTGACGATGCCGGTGCCCAGCTTGCAGCCATCCATGATGACGGCACGGCCAACCTTGGCATAGTCGTTCTCTGACAACGCGTCGCGAATAAGCTGGCGCATCTTGCGGCAACGCTTGGTGGACACTTCCATGGCCAGCTGTTCGTAGTCCAAGTCTTCCATGGACGGCATCCCGCCACCCATCATGGGGTCTTCGGGCGGCATCTCGCCCATCCCACCACCCATCGCCATCATGCCGCCCATGTCCGGTGGGGGCATCCCGCCACCCATCGCCATCATGTCCTCCGTGACCATGGGCGGGCCACCCATCCCCGCTTCCGGCGGGGGCTGGCCACCCATGGCCTCTGGGGGCATCTCGGGCGCTGGCGGGGCTGCAGCAGCCTCGGCCGCCTTCTGCTTCTGGTACTCCTCCACCAGCAGTGGAATAGGAACATCGGGGTAGGGGCTGGGGCGCATGTCCCAGTTGGGGGCGTTGGTCGGAAACAGCATGTCACCAATGCGCGAAGCAGCGATGCGAGTCTTGCTACGAGTTTTGTTATCCGTGGGCATCCGGTTCGCCCGCGTGAGCTGGTCATGGCCGGCCACCACGTCTTCCTTGTCGAAGCCACCAATGGTGCCCCAATACTGGGCCTCGTCGGCCAGCATGCGAATCTCCACTGGCGACTTGTCGGCAATGGCCTTACCCAACTCCTTGTCCAGCTCCCGTTCCAGCGCCGCGAACATTTCGTCGCGCTTGGCGTCAGCCTCCAGTCGCTCTTCCTTGCTCGCCTTGGATTCCTTCGGTGCTGACTTCAACCCTTTCACGCTGGCCATCACGCAATTCTCCGACTGGGGAAGAAGTTAATCTCCCGCACATTGCCACCTGTTGGACCACCCCGCGCCTCAGCCCGGGTCTTGGCGTACTTCAGCCCCGACTCGCCGTAACGTAAAGCGTCAATCAAATCGTCCGCCTCTTCCACCACGGCGCCCTTCTCATCACGGTGGTAGCGACGGATTTCGCTGATGAGCTGTGGGCAGGTATCCATGATTTTCAGCGTACCGTTGCTGAACCGTTCTTGGATGCGCATGATGCCCGACTCCACGCTGCCCGGGCCTTTGACCACCTTGCGCAAGTTCAGGCCGTGGCCCTTGTACAGTTCAATCATGCGCTTGCCGTCAGCCTGATTGGTACCTGCAGTTTCAGCAATGCCCGGTATCCAGTCACCCCGCGCCTTGATGGCGCCCACGTGCACAGCAACCTCGGCTTGGCTACGACGGTGCTCCGAGTACACGTAAATCGTGTTGGTCTCGCGGTCGTGCGCCAGCCACGCGCCCGCCGTGGGGTGCACCCAACCAAAATCCAGCCCGAACACACGCGGCCAGTAGTCGGGCAGGGGTACTGCGCGAATTACATAGCTGTCTTCGTCAGCCGTGAAAATGGCGCCTGAACCCAGCTGCGGCTCACCGAAGCGACGCGCCCTCAGCTCATGCTTCGGGTAGCGTTTCTTCATGTCCTCAATCATGTCGTTGGTGATGTGGCCTACGTCGTCCCACCAGACGTTGATGGAGAACACGGTACCTTCCTTGGCCCGGTTCAGCAGGTCACGCACCAGCGGCGTCTCACCCTTCAGCGGCGTGAAGGTGTTGAGCACAATGCCACCAGTGGTCATGGTGCGCATGATGTTTTCGTTGTGGATGTCTTGCGGGGCTTCCTCGTCTTCCCAGATGACATCACGTTCCACACCCTCAAAGGCGGTACGCCCTTGGTCATAGGAACGAAACCGTAGCATCGACCAGCCCCCAGACACGTGCCGCACCTGCACGCCATCAAACAGGCCAGCGGCGGCGCGGGAAGAGGTGCACTTGTCACGGTCCAGACAGTTACCGGGCAGCAGGCCGGTACCGAATTCATCCGGCTTGCCGACCAAGATTTGCTGCACGGTGTCGCGGGTGATTTTCGCTTCCTTGCCACAGGCCAATACCTGCACCGGCCGGCCGAAGCGTTTGCCTGCCCACCAGTTGGGATACAGACCTGTTAAGTGGTAGGAAACCTCGGTCGCGCCGGCTACCGACTTGCCCGTACGGTTGCCACCAAAGATGACTCGCTCGCGGTAGTCGCGGCCGGCGTTGAAAAACTGGATGTGCTTGCGGTAATTCTCGCGGGAGTTGGGGCCGGTGTCGGTGAACAGCTCGTCAATTTTCGACTCGCGCTTACGCTTGGCCTTCTCTTCCAGCAGCCGATACAGCTCTTCCTTGGCCGAGCGTGCATCCTGCGGCAGCTCCGCATTGGTAGCTTCAAAGGGAATTTCATTCAGCATCGAAGCCCACCGCCACTGCAGGAAGCGCCTTGGCTTCGATGATAGACCTGAACTCGGGGAACTGCTGGCCGAGGGCGCGTAACCGAGCGTCCAACTCTTCTTCCAGCAGGCCGCTCACTTCGTGCGTGACCTCCACCCGGTCGCGGAACATAGCCATGGTCTTGCCCAGCATCTCCAGCGCCTTCAGCGCGGCGGCGGGTTCAAACCTGAACTGGCCGATGGGGCGTCCTTTGCGGTCGTACACCGGTTCAATCTGCAGGCAGCGTTCAGCCACCGTGACGAACCGTTCGATAATCCACTGCGGACCAAAGCTCTGCGCCTTGGACACGCGCACCTTGGGCAGTTGCATGATGCCGTAATCAGCCAGCGAACCATTGATGTTGGTTACCAACTCGTCGTCATCCGCACCGCCCAGTGCCTTGCCGTTGGCAGCCAGCTGGCTTTCACGTTCCTTGATGGTACCCTCGGAAAAGTCAAAGTCATCCGCTTCCAGCAACGGCGTCTTTTCCAAGCGGGTGAGGATTTCCGCCGAGGACTTCTGGCCCAAGTCCGCCTCGCGCTTGGCAGTGAGGATGTTGATGCAGGCGGCGATTTTCGGCAGGTGCACAAGGAAGTGCGGGTTCTGACTGCCGCCCAGCTTGGCTCGCTCGGCGGCTTTGACCTCGGAACCACACTTCACGTATTCAACGCAGAACAGGTATTGCTGGTCGGTGAGCTTGTCCAGCAGCGTGACCATCGGATTGGCCCGCTCCCCCATGGTGGCTATCAGCCACTCATCGGTGGGGTCGCGCATGGTTCTCACGTGAACACCTCAAAGCAACTCCCCACCAGTGTTGGCAGGGCACCATGGATGGCGAGGACGACCGCAATTGTGCGCCTCACCAACCCACTGATGGGGAGTTGGTCCTTCATCGTGCCGGCTTGGTCAACGCCTTGACCGCCCACATCGCGCCTTCCTCAAACGCCGTCTGCGCCAACGCCAGAAGGCGAATCACTTCCGGGTTGATGTTCAGGGAAGCGGTCTTGAGCGCCTCCATGTCGGTGATGAGGTCAGCCACCCGGTGCTTGATGCTGTGCACCGCCTCGCTGCCGGTGGGGTTGAAGTCTACCCCCACCCGGTACTCGCCAAGCGTCTGTTCAGTCATGGCGATTACTTCCAGTAGTACTGGATGCCCAGCTTCGACCCGGACTGGTAGAGGGTGAACTTGAACTGCTCACCCGGGGCCAGACCGGGGCCGGTGATGGCGTGACGCAACTCGCCCTGCTGCCACACTTCCAGCCGCCAGTCGCGGCCATCGTAGGCCACCCCGTACAAGGGCACCTGCCCGATGTTCTCGGGGAACACCGCGAAGTCGTCATCATCCAAGCCCATTTCGTCAATCTTGACGAGGATGCTGTCATGACCACCGCCCTGCCACTTTGCCAACTCGTCGGCAACCGTGTGCACGTGGAAGTCGCCGCCGTGGTCGGAGACGCCGGCGTTGGCCGCCAGTTCCCCGCCGATGTAGAACCGCCACGAGACCAGACCGTCAGCCGTATTCACTGCCGGGGGCAGGTCTTGATTCTTGCCGTTGTGGGGGGTGCCAAAGGCGATGCCGTAAAACTCATCGAACGGCTGTTCGGTGACCACAAGGTCATCACGTGGCGGGGGTGCCGCCGGGTCTCGCGCTGCGTCGGAATAACCGTACGAGGCAAGCACTGCAAGTTCTTGGTCGGTGGTCAGTTCAATCATCACGCCCATTTTCTTCTCCAGTCAGTTGAGTAGCCAGAACAACAGGGCGCACCCGAACATGGTCAGCATGAGAGCACACCCGATGTTATCCATCACTTCATCCGCCTTCGGCTTCCGGTGTGTTTTGCTCGTCTTGCGTTTTGACATCGACAGTGCAGTCATCCCCAACGGTGACGTGTGCAACATGCTCGTTGTCAGGTTGCCCGTATTTTGCGCCCCCACGGGTGAGAGTTACCTCGCACTTCTTCTCGATGTGCACCCGCTGAAAGTCGCGGCCCAGCATAGCACAGCCTCCCAGAATGGCCAGCGCCAACCCGATGAGGCTAGTACGAGTCAGCAGCGCGTTGCTCAAAATAATCCTCCAACGCATCCACTTGGGCCTGCCCGGGGGCATCAAGGTCATTGTAGGGGAAAACAATGGTCTGGCTGATGACCGGCTGGTCGCCATCCACCAGCAACACGGTGGCCCGCGCTTCGACATTGGCAGGGTCCACCACCCAAGCCAACCCGTCCCATACCGGGTTGAAAAAAACCTCCAGTGTTTGGATGGTGATGCCGCTGGCAAGGTACTGAGGGGGAATGGGTAAGGCCATGGTAAATCCTCAATCGTCGGTGAAGTAGCCGCCAGAAAACTCAATGTAGCCGGCAGAGTTGAAGGAATTGTAGGTGTACTGGCCGGGGATGTCGTTGTCCATCATGACGTAAGGCAGCACCAGCGTGGTGGAACCGGAACTGTCCATCATGCACGACATGTTGGAAATTTCAGCAGCGGTCACATCAAGCCCCGTGGACCGCCCAAGGTTGATGCTCTGTGACAACGGGTTGGCAAAGGCGGGCCGGGGCATCCCGGTGCCGCAGGCAATCGCCGCCGCCGTGGCGTTCTTGGTGATGGCCGACCACTGCACGCGGCCGTTGATGAACACCACATCCCCGAAGCGCGTCCAACGGACGAAACGGGTACCGGTGTAGGTGACACCGGATGCGCCGGAAAGGGTCGGCGTGGCAAAGGTGCCGGAAGTGGGAGCCACGGCGGCTGCCGCCGACAGTACCCCGGTTGGACTGGCCTGCACCAAACGGTTACCGGTGCCCGCAAGGTTGTTGACTGTGACGGCACCAGCCGCATCAATCAGCATGCGCTGGGTCAGGTTGATACCCGATGCCGGCCCGTTCTTGAAGTAGATTTCGCCGCTGGGCGCAAGCTCCATTTGCGAGCCGTTGTTGACTACGCCACCAGCACCAAGGTAGGACGTACCTGACGAAGCATTGCGATAGGCATTGGAGCCGATGACCACCCGGTTGCTGCCGTTGGACCCCACCCATCCCTGCGGAGTGGTGGTGTTGCCAACCAAGTGAAAGAAGCCCAGATTGGCGTTCCAAAAATCGGCCGGGGCGGCTACCGTGAGGCCCAAGGAAAACTGACCGCCACCGGTCACATCCAGCTTTTGGGTGGGTGTAATGGTGCCAATGCCGACGTTGCCGGTACTCAAGACGTTCAGCAAGTCAGCGCTGTTGTAGCGAATCTTGAAGCTGAAGTTGCCGCCGTTGGGGTCCGCTATCAGGTCCCAGTAGTTTTCCACCACCGCCGAGGCGCCGCTTTCTGCCAGCCGCACGGCAGGTGCGGCAGTAGACAGGCCGGTGGACGAATCCTGAATGGTCAGGACTGGCGCTGCGCCATAAACGTGCAGCCTTGAGTTAGGGGCGGTGCGACCAATGCCCACTTCACCCGTTGGCAACACGGTGACACGCTCACCACCTGCGGAGCGGATGATGAAGTTGAGCGCCGTCTTACCGATGGTCCAGAGGGCTGCATCGCCGGCGTGGAGAAACTCCAAGAATGACGAGGTGATGCCGGTACTTTCAAGGCGGGCAATTTCCTGCGCGGAACCCACAACGTGCAGCTTGCGGGCCGCTACCGTTGCGCCGATGACCACCTGCGCAGCGGCGTCGGTTGGGTACAACTCGGAGCCGGTCAAGGTCCAGTAGTTGGTGCCCGCAGCGGCCGGGGTTGTCCACTGGGTGTTGTAGTCGGTGGCGTTGATTTTGGTCAGCACCTGACCGGTGGTGCCGCCGGGTGCGACACCCGGCCCGGTGGCGCCCGTGGCGCCCGTGGCGCCGGTATTTCCGGGCACCCCCTGAATTCCCTGCGGCCCCTGACTGCCCGTGGCGCCCGTGGCCCCGGTATTTCCGGGCACGCCCTGAATTCCTTGGCTACCCGTGGCCCCAGTAGGCCCCGGCGGTCCTTGGCTGCCCGGCGCCCCGGGGATGCCCTGAATTCCTTGGCTGCCCGTGGCCCCGGCTGGCCCGGCGGGGCCGGGGACGCCGGCGGTAAATTCCAACCCGTCCTCTGCCAACGTGACGGTAACGACCATGCCGCCTTCCCCCGCGTAGGAAGCGGGCGTATCAGTTAAGGCAAGGAAATTACTCGCACCGCCACCACCGGTACCGTCAGTCAGTATCTTCCTGACGGTGCTTTCCAGTACACCTATGCGGGCACGGAACTCGCGTTCATTGGACATGCGCGTCAGACATCCGGGTCATTCTGCGGCCACGGAATCAAATCTTGCGTGGGCAGCGTTTCCGGCGGTGTCAGGTCGGGGGGCGGCGCATCCGCCGGGGCTACCTCGGTAATCATGCGCACGAGGCGCGAGCGCATGTGCAGAAGGTCTGGACGTAGGTGGGCAAGGTCGATGCTGCCCGGCTCATCAAGGTTGTAGGTGATGTCAATGCGTAGCAGGCTCTCAACTGACGGCAGCACCGAGTTGAGCATAATCACGATGTTATCCGCGCCCACCCACTGGCCAAACTGGAACGGTGCACCCATGCGCGTCAGGGTGACGAGGCCCGTGCCCGACAGCAAAGTGACGCGCATCAGGTTGTGGCCCGGCCCCAAGTCGTAACCGGTCCACGGGCGGTCGTCCTGCACCACATCCTGATTGTGCATGTAGGTGAACGCCCAGTCGTAGATACCGTAATCGAACGGGGTGGCAAAGTTCAGCGTGCCCGGGCCGGTCAGGAATTCTATTTCGTGCACCACCGCACCGCCGGGTTCGCGTGCCCAACTGACGATACCGGGGCCGCCCCACTTGCCCAACGAGTCGGCAAACTGCAGCGGCATGGTGCCGGGGTTCACCACGCCGAAGCCGGCCGGCGCGTTGCGCGTGAACATGCCACCGAACCAGCGTATCAACTGGTGATGTGTGCCCTTGGGCAACAGCACGCCCGGTAACTGGGTCTCGTCGCGGTAGGCAATGGTGATGTCCCACACTCCCCACACCGACTGCTCAACCGCGCCGGTCGGGAACGCCAGCTTGGCGTAAATCTCCCACGTACCGGAGTTGACCACTTGCGAGTCGCCAAACAAGTCCCGCCACACACCGGTGGTGAACGGCTGCTCGTCGTTGTTCTGGTCAAGGTAAAACAACGGTGGGCAAGTCTCCCAGCCCCCGCCACCGTACCTCGGCTCCAGCTTGAAAATGTAGGTGCCCCGCTGGTAGAGCGCGAGGCGGGTGGGCCGGTACTCGGGCCGCAACGATTCGGAGACGTTGGTGTGGGCACGCTCGGTTTCCGCCACCGCCATGCCCGGGTATTTCGTCCACGCCAGCGCAGTGCGATGCAACCTTAGCCGGGTGAAAATCTGCGTGGGGTGATTGGTGAGCCTGACCACGCGGCCTGTAAGGCGCTGCAGTCGCTCAAAGGTCGGCCGCACGGTGAACCACTCCTTGTCCGGGTCCCAAATCAACAGGTATTCACGACCGACTTCAAAATAGCCCGCGCCAACCTCCTGCCCGTCCTCGGTAACCACGCGATGCAAGCCGGTGCAGTTGGTCAACTCCACTTCCACCGAGGTTGCCACCGAGTTGGAAGAGTATGCGGTGACGATGTAACCCCGCGTGCCGCGCAACAGCGGCGCGTTGTTGGTCACACCGGGTATCTGCAGTGGGGTGAAGTAGAAGCGGCGGATTATCATGCGGGGTACTCCGCAGGATGGTTCCAACATTTACCAAGCACCACTGACGAAACCATTGACGGGTCCACACCGAAACGGCGGGCGAGGTCTTTGCGCATCACACCTCGCGCAGATTCAGCGCGAATCACATCCACGTCAGACTGGGACAGCTTAACACCACGACCCGGGTTGGTTGTGGCGTGCATCCGGCCGGCTAGGTGAGCGTGACGCACATTACCCAGTCGGGAGACCCATTCAAGATTAGCAGCTACGTTGTTGTGCTTGTCCGAATCACGATGGTTGACCTCGTGACCTTCAGCCCCCTCACCATGGAAAGCCGAACACACAAGCCGATGAACTGAAAGGCTTGTAATTATCCCCTTGGCGCACAGTTCCACTTTCAAGTATGCCCCCCGAATACCGGGGCGCAAAACCCGCTCTCGTATCGGCTTGAGCTTCCCATCCCGGCACGTGACAACACCCTCAAGGCGCTTCACCCTACCCAGAGAACTGGCTTGGTACAGCCCCTCGTACCCCGGCACATCACGCCACACTTCTATCGGTTCCATTTTCATGTCTTCTAAGGCGGTCATAAGGGAAATTGAGCAATGCTGAACTCGCGCAAGTATACGGCCCCCGGGCCGGCAAGGATGCCGTGCCACGGCCGATTCATCTGGTAGGCATCCACCACGTCAATCAAGGGCACGCCATCGAAGTAGACGATGATACGCGAGGCGGCATCGACCCAAATCTGCAGGTGGTGTTCTTCGGTGTCGGCAGCGGGCATGGCAGCCACGCTGGCGACCACGGTGACCGCCCCGCCGTTGCCAACCCGCTGCAACTCCAAGGTGCCGTCCATGTTGAGTAGCACGCGCATGGAGCGCACGCCACCGACACGACTACGGAACATCAGGCCCACCGGGGCAAACGCCTGCACGACAGCGGTGATGACGACGTTGGGGCTGCCAGCGTTGATGACCGCCCGCACGCCACCGGGGCCAACCACGGTCTGGCCTTCGCCCACATCGGCAGAACCTGTAAGCACGTTCCAGCCATTGCCCAGCGGGTCCACGTTGAGCACGCGGGTGGACACATCTTCCACTGGCCCTTGCATCTGGTCATTCACCAGCAGGGCAGCGGGGCCACCGTCGGTGATGGCCCACGTGTGGGTACCGGTGAGTACGCCACGGGCGGTGGTAGCGGCGCCAGCAGAAAACTTGACCCCG
>Ga0208320_1000004_pt1 | contig 57002 bp, 88 predicted proteins | sample EasRivMeERMZT299_FD_187531 | JGI IMG/M metagenome (GOLD analysis project Ga0208320, IMG submission 187531) | Soil microbial communities from meander-bound floodplain in the East River, Colorado, USA - East River MetaG ERMZT299 (SPAdes) (version 2) | ecosystem: Environmental > Terrestrial > Soil...
TGCCGAAGTTCTGGAGGATCTTCCCGCCCTGGGGCCGGTCATGATCATCGGCGGGAAGATCCTCCAGAACTTCGGCACGATCCAGACGGCCGCCGGGAAGCTCGGCAACAAGCTCGATGATGTCTTCGGGGCCGGGTCGGGCGCCAAGTTCGCTCGGGCCGCCGGGGGCCTCGCCGCCATCGCTGTCGGCGTGGAGGTCATCCAGAACCGCATCCAGTCGGACCAGGGCGACACCGAGGACTTCCTGGGGGGCATCGTTGACGACGTGAATGCCGCCATCTCCAGTGGGAACTTCGACACGCTGGCCGCCAAGTTCACTGCGGTGGCCGACGCCCGGAACGAGCTCGCCGAGGACGCCAACCGGGCCATCGACCCGTTCAAGCGGAAGCAGCTGACCGAGGCCGTCACTGGGCTCGACTCGATCCTGGCGGCCATGAACGAGACGTCCATCGGCGCCGACGACCTCGCCGTGCAGCTCGGCATCACCAAGGACGAGGCGCTGGCGCTCGGCTTCCAGGGGGCCGACGCCATCGCCGCCTTCAAGGCCCAACAGACGGACCTCGGCATCCAGGTCGATCCGATCGTGGCGGCCCGCACAGCGCTGGACGAGCTGACCCTTGCGTTCCTCCGGGGGACGGACACCGAGCAGCAGTTCGCCGAGGTGTCGGCGCTGACCAACATCCCGGTCGAGGACCTGCACGAGAACCTGGGCAAGCTCGCCGACAAGGCCCGGGAGCTCGGGGACGCCTTCGTGGAGGGGCTGGGGGGCGTGCAGGACGCCTTCGCCACCACGTTCGGCGACGAGGCCAAGGACACGGTCGATGCCTTCCTGACCAACTACGCCAAGCAGGTCACCGACGCCGCCTCGTTCACGGTCAACCTGCAGAAGCTGATCGCCCGGGGCGCCACCGACCTCGCCCAGACGTTCGCCGAGCAGGGGGTGGGGAGCGCCGGGCTCGCCGCCGAGGCCGCCGCCGCCTCAGACGTCGCCCTGGCCGACATGGAGACGAGGTTCGACTTCATCTCCCTGCAGGAGGACACCGCTGAGGCCCGCCAACGGGCGTTCGCCACCCGCATCACCGACGGGACGCTCCGTCTCGTGGAGGAGGCCAACCAGACCGCTGAGGGCCTGTTCGGCCCGGAGGTCGCCGAGACGATCGGGCCTCGCCTCGCTGCCGCTCTGGAGCAGGGGGACGAGGCGTTCTTCGCCGAGCTGGACGCCATCGCCGCAGAGGCCAAGCTGCGCTCCATCGCCATCGGCGAAGGGGTGGGGGAGGGCACGGCCGAGGGGCTGGCGAACAGCATCGCCGCCATCAAGGTCGCCGCCCAGGCGGTCATCGACGCCACGCTGGGAGTGTTCGGCGCCGGGTTCCAGCTGGGCAGTCCGAGCCGGGTGATGATGCGCATCGGCGGAGACGTGGCTGAGGGCTTCAACATCGGCCTGAACGAGGGACTGTCGGCCCCGGACCTGACCGAGTTCACGAACGCACTCCCGAGCGCCGCTACGAGCGCCGCCCAGGCGCTCTCCCTGGGAGCGAGCTTCGGCGCCTCTCCGGCAAACCTCGGGGCCTCTCCGGGGGCGACTGAGGTCACGTTCACCGGGGACATCGTCGTGCCGGTGCCGCCGGGGGCGTCCCCGGGCGAGCAGGCCGACCTCGTGGGCCGCCAGATCGCCTTCCGGGTGCAGGGGGCTGTCGGTTGAGCGCCGACGGAGTGACGGCCGCCATCGCCTCCCGGACCATCTCGTTCGGCGACGGGACCGTGTACTGCTGGGGGCAGCAGGGCATCGTCGGGCTCGGCGAGCCTCCCGTGCGGAACAACGACGTGAACCAGGGCAACGATGACGGCGCCATCGGCCAGCGTGACTACCGGGACGTCCGCCACCTCGGCTTTGACCTGACCATCGGCCCCGGGCTGGGTGACGTGGAGACGGACGGCGCCGACGTCTGGGCGCTGTGGGAAGTCCTCCGGGTCGCCTGGGCGCCATCCATGGCCGACCTGACGTTGACCATCGACTTCTTCGGCTCGAGCACGCTGACGTTCTTGGGCCGCCCCGACGGAGCTGTGCTCGACACCAGCCCCATGTTGAAGGGCCTCCGAGCTCTGCGGGTGATGCTCGACTTCCGCTGCCCCGACCCGACGCAGTACTGACGTGCCGCCGCCTACGCCGCTTCCGGCGCCCGAGGCCTGGTCGTGCACCGTGGTGGAGCCGGACGGCACGAGCCACGGCGCCATCAGGGCTTACCCCGTGTCGCTCGGCTGGGAGCTGAACGGCATCGGCCAGAACGAGGCGTACATGGCCGCCCTCGACCCGACCGCCGCCCTGTTCTTCGCTGGGGGCGAGTTCCTGGACGGGCGAGAGCTCGCTGTGTTCTACGGCGTGGACTTCGTAAAGACGATCCTGCCCTCGCCCCGGCAGAAGCCCGCCCCGACCACCCTCACCCTCTCCGGGTTCGGCTTCGGCTACGCCTTGAAGCGCCGGTACGTGGGCCGTCTCAACGCCCACCCCAACCTCGTCACGATCAACCCGGACTTCGTGACGGACCTGGCCGGGTGGGCGACGTTCGGGGGCGCCACGGGCACGTGGGACGCCGGGCCCGGCCCAGACGGAGCTTCGGGGGTGGCCGAGGTCAGCATCTCCGCCGTTCAGAACAACACTGGCCTGCAGAACGTGACGCTGATCCCCGTGGGAGGCCAGCCGTTCGACACTTTCCTGTGGATCACCGTCTGGGTCAACGTCAACAGCACCGTGGCGGACTACATGGTCCCGCCCGACGGCGCCGCTCTCCGCATCGAGCTCCTCGACGGCTCCAGCAACCTCCTGTGGGAGCAGCTGGCCGCCCCGGACTGGCGCATCAAGGGCGCCTGGCAGCTGGTCCGCATGAAGGTGTACGTCCCGGGCGGCCTCGGCACGGTCAACCTCCGGGTACAGCTCCGGGCCCCAGAGTCGGGGGCCCTGTTCGACAAGGTGCTGGTGCGGCAGGAGGAGCGCCTGTACGCCTCGGGCGACCCGGGCACGATCATCACCCTGCTGGTGGCCCACGCCCAGGACACCGGCATCGGCAAGACGGACCTGTTCATCGGCATGAACGTGCAGGACGGGGGTGGCGCCCAGCTGACCCGGGCCTACAAGTACTCCGGCCGCCAGAACATCTTGGCCGCCATGCGGGAGATGGAGACGCTGGACGGGGGCGTGGACTGGCTGCCCGAGCAGCCCGCCCTCAACACCAGGGAGATCGCCGTGTACTCCCCGCTCGGCTACGAGCCCCCCGGGGGCCGTCTGCAGGCGACGTGGGCTGACGGGAGCTCTGGCGGGAACATCAGCGACTACGAGTGGCTGTGGGCGACGGACGAGCACGCTGACCGGGTGATCGTGATGGGCCGAGGCGACGGGTTCGAGCTGGACGAGGGCGTCTGGGTGGATCAGCTGAGTCCCGACCTCGGCTGGGAGTCAGTGTTCCCCGCCAAGATCGAGGGCTTCCAGGACGTCAAGACGCAGGCCGACGGTCGGGGCCGCCAGATGCGCCGGGCCCACGTGCTGCGTCTCACCATCCAGCGGACCGCCGTGTTCGACCCGGCCGAGGAGGTCATCGGCGACGGGGCTCTCCTGCCCGGCCGCCTCCTCGACGTGGACCTGCAGGATGGCGAGGTGGACATCTTCGAGGGCATGAAGATCATCAAGACGGTCCTGGCCTGCGAGCCCCACACGGCCACGGTGGACTGCGTGATGGTGTCCGAGCTGGACGCCTCCTGATGCTCCGCTACCCGGACGACATGGAGAACATGCTGGCGAACTACGACGCCCGCTTGAAGGAGCTGGAGCGCCGCCTGCCCGCCCTCAACGACGACCCGCCCGGCCCGACGCTCGACTGTTGCGACACCTTCTGCGCCTTCCAAACGGGCACGGAGGAGTTCAGCGTCGGGGAGAACCAGACTCTCCTGACGGTCACGGTGCCCCGGCCCGCCGCCGGGCGCATCGTGGTGACCGGAGGCTTCACCGGGGAGCTGTCCGTGGGCGGAGACTTCTACCTCCGCTCCCAGATCAGCATCTCGGGCACCCGCTACCACCCGATCCGCTTCCACCGGGTGCAGGGCTCGACCGCTGGCGACCAGATGTCCCTGTACCCACGCCTCGTGTTCGACTTCCAAGCCGGAGCCGACCTGACCGTGGGCCTCTACATCATCAACCTCTCGTCCCAGGCCGTCGTGGTGGGGGAGGGCGAGCTGGACGTGCTCATGCGAGGCCGGGGCGGCAGCGACGGCTGCAACCCCGTCTCGTCGGGCACCGGGTGATCGCCTGGCTCGCCGACTCGGGCAGCTGGGGGCCCCTCACTCGGGCCATCGCCGTCCTGCGCCACACGCCCGGCTTCGTGGTCGGCTACCGGGCTCCTCGAGATTGGGAGCCGTGCGACCGAGAAGGCATCGGCCACGTCTCGTTCGACTGCTGCGGCGTGCCGGCGGCCCGGCAGCTCGCAGAGCTCCCCGCTGATCTGCTGGTGGCCGACCCGTCGTGGTGGGAGGTCGCTGTGGCTGACGGTCGACCTTGCGTCAGGCTGGGGTGGGCGAGCTCGGGGGCGCCCGACTGGGACCTCGACGCCGGGCCGATCCACCCGTGGGCTGACGGGCTCCCGCTGACCCGGGGCGCCGTCCGGGAGCTGTGGGGCGTCGGGCCCGAGACGCCGGTGGTCGCCACGCTGAGCAACCGGCGGTATCGCAACATCATCGAGAACCGGGTGGCAGACTCCGTCCCGGAGGGGGCCAGGCTGGTCTCCCTGTCCGGGTGGGGGGCAGCCGAAAGGATGGTTGGCGCCGACCTGGTTGTGGCGACGGCCGGATGGGCATCATCAGTGGAGTGCCGATGGACCGGAGTGCCACATTGCCTGCTCGACGTGGGCGGCCCCGACGGGTGGCCGAGAGTCACCCACACCGTGGACGAGGCGAGGAGAGCGGTCGCAGCCGTCTCGCCATGGCCGTCGCCGTCCGACTGGGCCGGAACGCCCGACCGGAGGCCGCTGACCGAGTTCCTGGCGTTGGCCGAGAGGAGCGCCCTCCGCCACGTACAGTGGTCAAGGTGAGCAAGGTCGTGGCGGGCATGCTCGTGTTCGTCCTGGCGGTCAACTGGGACCCGATCGTGACGGGCGTCCTCCTCGCCGTGGGCACGCTCGTGTCCGTCGCCGTGGTGAAGTTCGGGGGCGCCTGGCTCCTCCGGTCCGCCAAGGAGGACTTCCAGGACAGCATCCGGCAGGTCGTCAGGGCCGAGATGCGCTCGTCCGGGAAGCGTCTCGCCCCGACGTTCGAGAAGGCCGCCAAGGACATCGCCTGGTGCAAGGAGGAGCTCTCCGAGCACAACGGGGAGACGATGAAGGACGCCATCGTGCGGACCGAGTACCGGGTGGCCCGCAACACCAAGGTGCTGAAAGAGGTCGCCGACAGGGTGGGGCTGGAGCTGGACTTTGACTAACTACCCGTACGTGCCCGCCCGGCTGGCGTGGCCCCGCCCGGCCGCCTGCTGGCCGCCATCGTTGGGCGTGGTGCACGACATGGAGGCCCCTGAGGGCCCGCTGACCGCCGAGAACTGCGCCCGGTACTTCCAGAGCTCCGCCGCCCAGGGCTCGACGCACCTGTGCTGCGACGAGGACAGCACCGTGCGGTGCGTGCGGGACACCGAGAAGTCAGCCGGGGCGAAGGGCTACCCGTACCGGGGGCGCTCCGTCAACGACTGGGCCCTGCAGATCGAGCACGCCGGGTACGCACGCCAAAGCCGAGCGGAGTGGCTGGACCGCAGCTCCCGTCGGACGATGGAGCAGGGCGCCCGGGCGTTCGCCCGCTGGTCGGACCTGTACGTGATCCCGCCGTTCCGCCTGACGGACGCCGAGATCAGGTCGGGCATGCACGGGCTGTGTGGGCATGGCGACATCACCCGTGCGCTGAAGGTCGGGGGCGGCCACACCGACCCGGGCTTCGGCTTCCCGTGGGACGTTTACCTGGAGATGATCCGGACCTTCAAGGAGGATGAAGTGTGGACGCCTGAGGAGAAGGCCCGGCTGCTCGCCGGGGCCGACGCCAGCGTGCGGATGGACCAGCGGTGGAACGCCGACGCCCGCACCAAGCTGGAGGAGGTGTGGACGAACCTGATGGACCGGGACGACCCCGACCCCGGCTTCCGCAAGGGGACGGTGGGGGCGATGGTGCAGCGCATCCTCTACCCCGAGCCGACCGAGCCGTAGGCTGCCCGCCATGCGACTCATTGCACGACTCCAGGCCTCGGGGCGCCTCGCTGGGGACGCCGGGGCCATCACTGACAACTGGCCCGACTGGCTGCGTGCGGCCTCCCGGACTGCCGTGCAGACGTTCGTGGGCATGTTCGGCCTGTCCCTCGTCGGCTGGCTGGCCGATGTGGGCGCCTGGGCCGGAAGCTCCGAGGGGACGTTCCCGTCCGTCTCGCCGCTCGGCAAGGCCGCCGTCGCCGCTCTCGTGGCAGCCGCCTCGGGCGTCGTGGCCGCCCTCATGAACGTCTTCGGGAAGCGCTCTGCGACCTATCCAACGCCCCCGCCTGCTGGGGGGTAGGCTCTCGGGCGTTGGGGCTGGGCGACCGGCCACCTGCACCAGAAGGGCTCCAGTTGGGTTCGCACCTCTCGGAGCTCGGGGCTGGCGCTGGGTGGCCGGTCGCAGTCCGTTCTGCCCCAGTAGCCTCGCCCGCTAACCCGGGTTAGACTGGCGGCCTCCACCCCAACAGGAGGCCCCATGCCCGACCTCATCCCGGCGGAGCTGATGCCCGCCGCCCCGTTCGACCCTGACCTGATCCCGCCCGACGTCGCAGACGACCAGGACTTGGAGCCGCTGCCCCCCGAGATTGAGCGGTGGGAGCCGACCACCCAGGACGAGGCCGAGTGGGCCATGCGCCTGTTGGCCGCCTACCAGGCCGAGGCCGCCGCCATCAGCGACCAGGCCGCCCTGTGGCGTGAACCCATCGACGTCTGGGAGGCCGCCGAGCTCCGTCGCATCGTCCGCAAGGCCGAGTTCTTCACCGGCCACCTGGAGCGCTTCGCTCTCGCCTGGCGCCAGCGGACCGACCGTGCGACCCTGGCCCTCCCGTCTGGGAAGGTGACGACCACCAAGCAGCCTCGCCGCATCTACGTGGGCGACGAGGCCGCCGTGTGGGAGTGGCTGGCCGCCCGGGACGCCGTGGACGACCTGGAGGCCCGGGACGCCTTCACCAAGCAGGAGCTCTCCCTGTCGGGCATCCAGGCCGCCTGCCAGATCGAGGACCGGCCGCTCGCCGTGGACGTGTACCGGAGCTGTGGCTGCATCTACCGGGCCCCCGGCTGGGACGACCGCACGCCGGGCGTCTGCCCCGAGTGCGCCACTGGCAGCGAGGTCACTCAGGTGCTCGTGGTGGACTCAGAGCTCGTGGCGACGTTCCGGGGCGACCGGGTGCCTGGGCTCGACGTGACGCCCGAGAGGATCAAGCCCAAGGTCAAGCCCGCATGAGCCTCATCCCCGGGCCCCTGCCCCCGGCCACCACCCAGCAGCGGGTGGACTACGACGCCATCGCCCGGGAGGTGCGGGCGACCCCCGGCCAGTGGTTCCGGCTGGAGGTCGTTCCCGCTCTGGGGAACAACGCCGCCTACGCCCGAGGCAAGCAGTTCATGAAGCGCCGCCTGACCGTGGCCTACCGGGCCCCCCAACAGAACCCCCCGAGCGCCCTGACCGGGAGCTTCGGCGCCGAGACGGACGAGGCCCACAAGTGGCGCCTCGACCACAAGGACGTCTGGCTCTGCTACCAGCCCCCAACCCCAACTGAGGAGACACCATGACCCATGACACCACCACAGGCACCGCCCGCTCCCGCCTCTCCCAGGGCCACCCCGGGCAACGCACCGCCACCAAGGCCCGCCTCGCCATCTCCGGCGCCTCCGGTGCGGGCAAGACGTGGACGGCCCTCTCCGTCGCCGAGGTGCTCGCCCCATCCGGGCCCACCGTCATCATCGACACCGAGCCGTCCGACCAGGACACCGGGGCCGCCGAGCTGTACGCCGACCGCTTCCGCTTCGACACCATCAGGTGGGCCCCTCCGTTTGACCCTCGTGACCTCGCCCTCACCATCCAGGAGCTCGGCGCCAAGCGTGTGCCCGGGTCGCTGTGGCAGGGGGAGGGCGGCTACGACGTGATCGTGGTGGACTCCGCCTCGCACTTCTGGCGGGGAGAGGGCGGCACGCTCGACATCGCCGACGGCAAGTTCGGCGGCTGGAAGGAGGCCACCCCCATCCAGGACCGCATGGTGGACTCCATCCTCCGCAGCCCCGCCCACGTCATCGTGTGCACCCGGGCCCGCATGAGCTACGCCCAGGAGCCCGACGCCGGTGGCAAGCAGAAGGTCGTCAAGCTCGGCATGGCGCCCGTCCAGCGGGACGACCTCGAGTACGAGTTCCAGGTCGTGGTCCAGATGGACCAGGCGCACACCATCGAGATCGGCAAGACCCGCTGCGCCACCCTGGCCGGGATGCAGTTTCGCCAGAACGATCAGGCCCGCTTCGCTGGCATCTTGAAGGAGTGGCTGGACGGAGGCGTGGAGCTGATCACCCAGACGCAGGTGGACGAGCTTGTGGACGCCTTCAACGCCCTGGAGGGCCCGCCCAAGGTGGCCGCCAAGACGGCCTTCGTGGACGTCTTCGGTGCCCCCGGGGCTCTGCCGGCGGAACGTCTCGCCGAGGCTGAGGCGTGGATCGCCGCCCGAGTGGCGACGGACCTTGCCAGCCCCCCCGCTACGGCCCCGGAGGAGGCCCCTCCTGTTGACGAGGAGCCGGGCAACGACCCGGAGGCCCCCACTGGGCACCCAGAGCCTCCTGCGAGCTCTGAGGACGCTAAGGCCGCCGCCGACGAGAAGGCGGACAGCGCCATCGCCCGGGCCAAGGCCAAGGCGAAGGCGTCCACAGCGTCGTGACCGCCGGGTGGGATAGACCTACCCGGCCCCAACCGCCTCTCCCTCACCCCGAGGAGGCCCATGAGTGTCGCCGCCCTTGACTGGGTGCTGAACCACAGTCGCACGACTGGCGCCGAGCGCATGGTGCTCGTCAGCCTCGCCAACCACGCCGGGGGCGAGCCCGTAGGCGACCCGCCCGCATGGGAGTCCTGGCCGGGCGTCTCGCTCATCGGGACCGAGGCCGGGCTGCGCCGGGACCGCACCACGTCCGACGTGCTCAGCCGTCTCGTGGAGGTGGGCGCCATCGAGCGCCTGGTCAACAGCGCCCCCGACCCCCGCCTCGCCGCCAACCGCCGCACCAACCTGTACCGCATCCTGATCCGGGCCGGGGAGTCATGCGGGCGTCTCAGGTGCTCGTGGTGCGGCCCCGAGAGGCCCGTCGCCGAGCGACCCCCCAAGCACGCCGGTAGGGGGGCGACCGCCACCAGGGGCAATGCGACACCGGAAGCTCCTGACCTGGGCGGACAGCCTGTTCTGGGGGGCGCCCGGGAGGGACGCCGCCGGGCGACGGACAAACCAACTACTACAACCACAACCCATAACCCCATAACCCCTGGCCCCGTCCCGGGGCCTGGGGGGAGCCCAGACGCCCCCCAGGTTGACCTCGTGCTGGCCAACCCAACCCCTGCACGAAAGCAGAAGGCTCCTGCCCAGCCGGAGGCCCGCCCTCACAGCTCCGTGGCGGACAGGCTCGCCCGGGCTGAATGGGAGAGACTCCCCACCAAGCCGGTAGCCGGGTTCCTCGCATTGCGGGCCCGGATCGAGGAGGCCCTGGACGCCGGGTACTCCGAGGGCGAGCTCTCCAGGGCTCTGCCGACCATCAAGGCGTTTACCCGCAACGGGTTCGACCTGGCGCTCCGCCAGACCAGGGCGGCCCAACCCCAACATGACGAGACACTGGACGAGGGGCGAGAGCTCCCGTCCGGAGAGGTGCAGCTATGACCCGCACGTACGACGAGCCCGAGGGGCCCATCGACCGAGACACCATCAACGCCTACGTGGACGAGATCATGCAGGGCTCGTGGGACCTGGCCTGGCAGGCGGCCATCCCTGTCCGCTTCCGCAACGCCAGCCTCGGGGCGCTCCCCCGGGAGGTGCGGGACCCGTGTCACCGCTGGGCGGAGGCGTGGGCGCACGACAGCCCGGAGGCCGGAGCTCTCCTGCTGATCGGCCCCGTGGGCACCGGGAAGACCTACGCCGCCGTGGCGACCGCCCGGGAGTATGAGGTGCCGCTGTTCGTGCCGGTGGTCGAGCTGTTGGACGCCCTCCGCCCGGGGGGCGACCTCGGGACCATCACCCGGCAGGGCGTCACCGTGACGGCCGGGCCCGTCGGCATGCAGCGTTTCGCTGCGGGCGTGGAGACGGGGCTGGTGATCCTCGATGACCTGGGCGCCGAGCGTCCGACGGAGTGGACCGCAGAGCGCCTGTACGCCATCGTCAACCGCCGGTGGATGGACCAGCAGCCGACCATCGTGACCGCCAACACCACGCCCGAGAAGATGGCCGAGACGTTCGGGCCTCGCATCTACTCCCGCCTGGTGCACAACGCCACCGTGGTCCGGGTCGGCGGAGAGGACCGCCGCCGATGACCACCGACCTCCTGACCGACTGCATGGAGTGCGGGGGCCGCTGCCGCTGCCCCCGATGCCACGGGCTCCGCTGGGTGTACGTCACCCCGGCCTACGCCGACCGCTTCGAGCAGCCCGCCCGCCCGGGGCACCGGGCCGCCCTGCTCAACACCATGTACCCGTGCAAGGACTGCAACGCCGGAGCGTTCTACCGCTGGAGCTCCGGCTGCTTGGAGGCCGACCATGACGCCTTCAACTGCGACCGCTGCCAGGCTGACCACGAGCGGCCCCGGAGAGGCAACCGGCGGGCCGCCCCTGGGCGACCGCCCCTCCAGGCCGTAGAGGCCGGATACCGGGCAGAAGGGCCCGACCATGACTGAGACGAGGGGGCACTGCAAGGGGTGCGGAGGCCCGGTCCTGTGGGTGCGGACGGAGGCGTCGGGGGCGTGGCTGTCCCTCGACCCGGAGCCGGTGGGCGAGGGCAACGTGGTGCTCGTGAAGGGCAAGGCCCACGTGCTCACCAAGGCCGAGCTCGCCCCACCGGGCCTGCTCGACAGTCTGCTCCCCGGGTCGCCGCCGCCCGGGCCCCGGTACGTGCCCCACCGGGCGACGTGCACCAACTGGCCTGCGAGCAACAAGCGATGAGGGCCGCCGACTACTTCGCCGTCGTGACCTCGACCGCCAAGGTGACGACCGGCCCGAACGACGGGCAGGGCATGGCGTACTGCGCCTTCTGCCACGGGCCGATCGCCACCGGCACGATCATCCACCGGCTCGTCCCCAAGCGGGGAGGCAGCCACGTCTACGCCCACCAGGGATGCTGGCCGTGAAGCGCCGCACCCCGCTGAGGGCGAGCCTGGAGACAGCCCGGGCGTGGGAACGCCGGAGCCGACGAGCTCTGCCTGTCCGCCGCAAGGGCCTCGACCCGGCCCTCGCCAGAGCGTGCTACGTCCGGGACGGGGGCTGCAAGGTCCGCCCGGAGCTGTACGGCGTGAAGTGCTGGGGCGTCAACGACCCGCACCACGTCCTGCCGAGAGGCCGGGGCGGGCCCGACGCCCTCGACAACCTGGTCACGCTCTGCCGGGGCCACCACGACTGGGTGCACGCCCACCCGGAGCTGTCCAAGCCGCTGGGGCTCCTCCGATGACCGCCCCCGACTTCGACCGGCAGTGCCTCGCCACCACCGATGACACCGAGATTGACGGCGCCATCGAGTTCGGCCACTGGTGCCGCCTGTACGAGGGCCACCTGACCGAGGGCATCCCGCACGCCTGCGGGGCCTGCAAGGCCACCTGGGGGATCGAGGAATGACCGGCCTCCCGATCAGCCACGTGGACCTCCAGGCGACCGTGACCGAGGCCCTGCACGTCCTCGGCTGGCGCCACCTCCACGTCCGCCGCTCCATCGGGAAGGGCCGCAAGTGGACTACGGCGACGAACGTGGACGGCTGGCCTGACCTGTTCTGCTGGCATCCCGTCGCCCGCCGACAGTTGGCCATCGAGCTGAAGGTGCCCCCCGACCGCCTCACCCTCGGCCAGTGGCAGGTGCTCCACGACCTCGACGCCGCCGGGGTGGAGACGGCCGTGCTCGACCCGTCAGACCTGACGTGGCTGGGAGCTCTCCTGGCGCCGAAAGGCCCCCGGCTGGAGCTCCGGATGCTGGAGGCGTTCGCCCCCAAGAACCCGGGCTAACCGGGCTATGGTTCAGACGCATGGCAGTCATCAACAACTTGGGGCTGGGCGACCTCGATGGTGAGGCGTTCACCCACACGACCATCAAGCTGACCAACGCCGGGGACGGCCTGTCCGACTCGATGCGAGTCGAGCCGTGCTGGCTCAAGACGGGCGACGAGGTATTCGTCATCGTGAAGGCCCACGTGAGCCAGGTGACCGGCAAGCCGTGGGTCGGCAAGGGCGGAGAGACGGGCCTGGAGCGCATCGTGACCTTGAAGGCGGAGGCCGCCGGGCTCGCCGCCGAGGACCTGGTCGGCCCGGTCATCGCCGAGATGCAGGTGCGGCTGCGAGAGCTCCGAGACGCCGAGGCCGGTCAGGGGAGCCTGGCGGACCGGATGGGCGACAACGTCACCCCCGTCAAGCCCGAGGAGGGCAGCGAATGAGCCAGCGCCAGACCAAGACTCGGAACCCGTCGGTGCAGACCGTCAACGTCGCCGAGGCCATCGCCGAGCGGGGAGGGTCCGAGGGGCTGCTCGACGCCCTGGCCGACCTCGCCCCGCAGATCGACACGGCCAACAGCGAGCTCCAGCTGCTCTACGACCGGCGCCTGGCGCTGTGGCGTGAGGGTCGGGAGAGGGCCATCACCCACAAGGTGCTGGCAGCCGCCTCGGGCGTGACGGACGCCCTCGTCGTGCAGACCTTGAAGCGTGCCGACAAGGCATTGGCCGCAACGGGGTAGACGGGCTAACCCGGGTTAGTCTATGCTGGGGGCTCCCAACCAAGCACCACGCCCAAGGAGGCACCCAGTCATGACCCGCACCGATTCAGCCCTCGCCCAGCGCCTGCTCAACGCAGTCGGTATCTGCACCATCGACATCAGCACCGTTCCCGGCCAGCCCGCCCGCTCGCTGTGGGCCAAGTCCGGCGCCCGCTGGGACAACCTCGATCAGGTCTACGAGACGCTGACCGTCGCCTGCGGGTCATGACCGACCTGTGGGTTCCCCGGGAGGTCGTCGCCGACCCGGAACGCCGCCAGGGCGACTGCTTCGCCGCCGCCGCCAAGCTCGTGCTCAGCGACCCGTCGTTCACCCTCGTGCACGCCAAGGTAACCACCCCCGACAGGGAGACGCCCAGGCGCCCCGACCAGCCCCGTCCCGGGGAGCGCCACGACCACGCCTGGGCCGAGAAGCGGGCCCCCGTGCGGCTGGAGGACGGCAAGATGCGCAACACCGTCGTTTGCGTGGACCTGTCCTCCGGCCGCCACGTGGCCGCCCCCCGGGAGCTCTACTACCGGCTCGGCAAGATCGGCAAGACGTTCCGGTACTCGATGGCCCAGGTGCACCAGCTGGTGACCGAGCACGAGCACTGGGGCCCGTGGAGGGAGCTCCCGTGACCGACCGCCCGAAGCTCCGCCGCCTCACCGAGGCCCACGGGGAGGACCCGCTCGACTCGACGTGGGAGGTCATCCTCCCGTGGGACGTCATCGGCTGCGTCTCCGCTCCCCGAGACGGGACGGCCGACAAGCCCCGGGAGTGGGCGTGCTGGTCGTACCGGCCCGACCCTGACGACCCGGTAGACGCCCTCGCCGACGACGCAGAGCTCGCCGACCTCGGCACCAGCCCGGCCGAGATGGACGACCCGGAGATGGCCGCCCGCATCAGGGCTGGCCGGGCCCGCTTCCTGTTCGGGGGCTTCACGACCCGCCGGGCCGCCGTCACGTACCTCGTCGCCCACGAGCTCGGCATCACGTGAGCCTCACTCACGGCGTGGCCCTCGTCTGCAACCTGTGTGGCGCCACGACGCCGTTTACCGTCTACGACGGCGTGCGCCAGAGGACCAACGCCGTCCACCTTGCCCGGGCTGTCGCCGAGAGCAAAGGCTGGAAGGCCAACCCCGTCGCCGACATCTGCTCCGTCTGCACGGAGGCTCGGCGATGACCCGGCTGGCGCTCCGCCCGTACCAGGAGGAGGCCCTTGACGCCGTAGCCAAGGCGGAGGCTGAGGGCTGCCGCCGACAGCTCCTCGTGGCCGCCACCGGCCTCGGCAAGACGGTCATCTTCGCCCACCTCGCCGAACGACGGCAAGGCCGAGCTCTCATCATCGCCCACCGGGACGAGCTCGTGTCGCAGGCCGCCGCCAAGGTCGCCGCCCAGTGGCCTGAGCTCGGCATCACCCCCGCCTGCGCCCAGCTTCTCGCCGACGCCAAGGAGCCCGAGGTCCGTCTGATGGCCGCCTCCGCCCAGGTGCGCCGGGGAGGCATCGGCATCGTCAAGGCGGAGGCCGACGACACCGACGCCCAGGTGGTGGTCGCCTCCATCCAGACTCTGGCGAGGGCCCGCAGGAGGGACCGCCTCGCCGCCTCTCCGCCCTTCGACCTCGTGGTCGTGGACGAGGCCCACCACGCCGCCGCCGACAGCTACGGAGCGGCCCTCGCCGCCGTCCGAGCCGGGGAGCCCGACGGGCCCCTCCTCATCGGCGTGACCGCCACCCCCGACCGGGGCGACGGCAAGGGCCTGGACGACCTGTTCGACCAGATCGTGGCGTCCTTCGACATCCTGTGGGGCATCCGAGCCGGGTACCTGTGCGACGTCCGAGGGCTCCGCATCGTGGTCGAGCACCTCGACCTGTCGGGCGTGAAGGTCCGCCGGGGCGACTACGACCAAGGCCAGGCCGGTCAGGCGATGGAGGACGCCGGAGCCCCCGAGCAGATCGTTCGGGCTTGGCTCGAGCACGCCCCCGGGAGACGGACTCTCGTGTTCACGCCGACCGTCGCCCTCGCCCATCAGGTGGCGGACGAGTTCAACCTGTCCGGGGTGCACGCCCAGGCCATCGACGCCTCAACGCCGCTGGGCGACCGCCGCCGAGCTCTCGCCGCCTACGCCACGGGCGAGATCGAGGTGCTGGCCAACTGCGGTGTCCTCACGGAGGGCTACGACGAGCCCCGCACCGACTGCATCGTGGTCGCCCGCCCCACCAAGAGTCGGGCCCTCTACGCCCAGATGATCGGCCGGGGCACCCGCAAGCACCCCGACAAGGGCGACCTCCTCGTGCTCGACACGGTGGGCGCCACCCGCATGCACAGCCTCGTCACCGTCCCGTCGCTGATGGGCCTCGGGGAGACGGAGTGGGCCGGGCTGATGGAGACGGGCTCGGGCCTCCTGTCGCAGGTCATGCAGGACCACGACGACGAGCTCGTGCGTCTCGGCCGCCTCAGGGCGGAGGAGGCAGACCTGTTCCGCCAGCTCACGTCCAGCGCCGTGCGGATCGCCTGGGCGCCCGTGGACAGCCCCGAGCCGGGCCTCCGCCGGTATGCCCGCCCGATGGGCCCGGGGGAGCCGACCGTCATCCTCGCCCAGCGTGCCGAGGGGGACGTGTGGACGGCCGGGCTGCTCTGGCCCGACGGCCGCAAGGAGGCGCTGATGGCCCTCCAGCCCCTGGCCGCCTGCCAGGGCGTGGCCGAGGACTTCGTGCGAGCCGGGCGCTCCGTCGTGCTGACCCTGGCCGACGCCCCGTGGCGGGCCCGGGCCGCCTCAGCGAAGCAGAAGGGCTACGCCCGAGCCCTGGGCGTGGAGGTGCCGAAGGGCGTGACGGCCGGGGAGCTCTCCGACCTGATCGCCGCCGCACAGCTCCGCAACGGAGAGGTGAGCCAATGAGCCTCGACGTGGGAGGCCTGTACTCAGGCGTGGTCCTCACCGACGCCGCCGACATCGTGGAGGGCCTGCTGGCGCCCGACGTGACCCCCGACCGCATCAGCGACCTCCTGGAGCACGCCGCCGACGACGCCGACCGAGCCCACGCCGTCATGTTCTACCTGGTGCTCCGCTGCCGAGGCATCCCCTATGGCCACCCCATCGCTGACGGCCTGACGGCCCCCCACGTCCACGGGGCCCAACTGATCCTCCCCCCGGGGGTGCAGACGTGACCTGCCCGGCCCAGTGGCGGACGTTCGCCATCCACGACTGCAAGCGCAAGGAGGGGCACGCCGGGTTCCACCTATGCCCCTGTGGGTCGGCCTGCGCCCACGCCGACCTCGGCAAGTACAGCCTGAGTGAGGCTGGCCGGGTGGGCGACCTCCGGTACGTCCGGTACAGCCCGCCGCCCCCCGCATAGGCTCGCCCCATGCCTGCCTCCAAGAGCCCCGCCGTCCCCGGTCAACGCCGCCTGGAGTACCTGCCGCTCCGCCAGATCATGAGCGCCCCCCGGAACCCCAACGGCCACGACCTGCCCGCCATCGCCGCCTCCATCCGCCGGCACGGCTTCGTGGAGCCGGTGGTGGTGGACGAGCGGACCGGGTTCCTCGTGGGAGGCCACGGCCGCCTGGAGGTGCTCGCCGAGATGCGAGACGCCGGAGAGCAGCCCCCCGAGGGCATCGTGGAGCAGGAGCGAGCCGAGAACGACGTGGCCGCCGAGCCGGAGTGGCTGGCGCCGACCATCCTGGGCTGGGCGTCCCGCTCAGACGCCGAGGCCGAGGCGCTTCTGCTCGCCATGATGAAGCTCCCCAAGACGGCCGTCGCCTCGATGGACCTCCTCGCCACGATGCTGGACGAGCTCTCGCAGGGCACCGAGCTCGCCCTCGCCGGGACCGGGTACAGCCCCGACGACCTCGATGACATCTTGGCTGGCCTGTCCGAGAGCGCACCCCTGACCGAGCTGGAGTACGGGGACAGTCGCAAGAGCGCCTACCCCGAGCCGTCGTACGGGGAACGCACCGACAACTACCGCAACAAGCAGGTGCGGGCGATGGTGTTCGACTACCCGCTGGACGATTACGCCCTGGTCGCCGAGATGGCCGCCCGGGCCCGGGGCGCCTTCGGTGTGCAGTCCAACGCCGAGCTGTTCCAGCGGATGCTGGAGGCGTGGTGCATGCAGAACCCCGAGACGCCCGCATGAGCGACACCGAGCTCGCCCCCGCCGTCACGGTCCGTCTTGCCCCGCTCGACCCGGAGGCCCGCAAGGCCGCACTCGACCTCCTCGGCAAGGGCGCCGCCCTGGAGCCCCCCGGGGCGATGATCAAGGCGCCGTGCCTCGTGCGAGCCGGAGACGAGCTCGTGGCAGTCGTTCTCAGGATGCCGCCGGGCCCGCTGGCCTGGGTCCGCAAGGCGCTTCTCGGCTGGCCGTTCGACACGACCACGTACCGTTCGGCTGGCATCAAGAACAACGCCCGGACGTTCGGCTACCTGGCCCGCAACACGCTCCTGCAGCGTGACGGCTGCCGGGCCTGCCAGGGCTCCCGGCTGGCGCCCGAGGCCCACCACGGCATCGTGGCCCAGGCAGAGCTCCTGTCCGCCATGCTGGCCGAGGCCGCCCCAGAGCTCGCCGCCCGGGACCGGGCCGCCGCCGAGGCCGTCTCGCCGGAGTGGCGCATGGGCGACAGCCAGTGGACCTCCGGGGTGGCGAACAGCACCTCCGTCCTGCCCTACCACTTCGACCGCAACAACCTGGAGCCCGTCTGGTCAGCGATGATCGTGGTGCGGAGGGGCGTGCGGGGCGGCTACCTCCACGTGCCCGAGCTCGGCGCCTCGTTCCACTGCCGAGACGGAGACGTGGTGTGCTTCCCGGGCTGGCGCTTCGTGCATGGCGTCACCCCGGTCAAGATCGTGGAGCCCGACGGCTACCGCATCTCCGCCGTGTACTACTGCGTGGAGCAGATGCGGGCGTGCGGCACCGGAGCCGAGGAGATGGCCCGGGCACAGCTCGCCCGCACCAACCGGGAGGCCGACACCAGGCCCACCGTGGACCGCATCCCGGCTGCGATCGCCCGCCGAGATGCCGCTTCCAAGCCCACGGTTGAGGACGACGAGAGTGACGAGCTGTGACCCTGAACCCCGACATGGGCGCCCTCGATGACCTCGCCACCTTCGCCCGCATCGAGGTGGAGAGCCGAGACGTGGAGCCGTGGGCCGACCTCCTCCGCCACCTGTACATGGAGGACGGGGCGCTGAGCCTGGAGGCCGCCCTGTGGCTGGTGGCGCTCTACAACACGTACGACAGCCTGGGCTCCGCCTGCTCAGTGTTCGCCCGCTGGCCGAGCCCGCACGAGCTCCTGACGGCCGCCGACTTCCCCGACAGCGCCCAGTACGAGTGCACCCAGGAGCGCCGCAACCTCAGGGGCGGCCTCGTGCTGACCCGCCACGCCTCCTACGGAGCTCTCGTGATGGGCGGAGACGGCACCCAGGCCTACTGGCTCGGCCAGGGCATCCCCCAGCCCGACGTGACGACTGACTGCTGCGACACCGGAGGCGCCGAGGCCGCCTGGGAGCCGATGACCCGCCACCTCCGCCGAGTGTGGGGCGTGGGCCGCCAGGCCGCCTTCGAGTGGGCCGAGTTCCTCGCCAAGGTGGTTGGGATGCGGCTGACCGCCCCCCACGCCCAGCTGTGGGAGAGCGAGGGCCCGAGACGGAGCCTGCAGCGCCTCTACGGCAACCCCGACCCGGACCGGGCGTGGCTGGACGAGGCCGCCCTGGAGTGCCGGGCGTGGCTGCTCTCGCAGGGCATCGACCTCTCGTGGGAGGACTTCGAGACGATCATCTGCGACTTCAACGTGATGCGGGACGGCCGCTACTACCCGGGCCGCCACCTGGCCGCCCTCCGGGAGGAGATCGACGGCGTGGCCGAGTCGGCGCTCCGGGCCGCCCTGGAGCACGCATGGGAGCAGGTCGTGCCGCCCGAGTGGCAGTGCATTGACCCGGGCATCGACAAGGCCAAGCTGCCCGTCTACCGGGACTCCGGCCTGATCAGGAGCTCTGCATGACGCCCGAGGAGACGGCCCGCTTCCTCAACGGCTACGCCCGCCGCCACGCCGCCGGGGCGTTCGCCACGCCCCTTGCTCGAGAGTTGAACGACGGCAACGTCCGCATCTGGAAGAACCCGCTCGGCCGCACTGTCGCCGTGACCAAGCGGCTGACCCGGGACAGCGTCCGCACCGACTGGCTCGGCCAGCCGTACACGCTTCCCCGGGGCGCCACCATCGTGACGCACCTCGGCCGGGAGACGGGCTCCCCCATCCCAGCCGACCTGGACGAGTACCACGCCATCTACGCCTACGCCGACGACCTGGAGCTGACCGCCGGGCTGGGCCGCCTCGGCCGGGAGGTCACAGCCACGAGGATCAGCGCCGCCTCCGAGATGATCCACTGCTGGGGGTGGCCGGGCACCGCCCGCCCGACGCCCCTCCTCGACGGCCTGACCGTGGTGCCGGTCGCCACGCACTCGGGCGACCTCCTCAACGCCTGCCGCCGAGAGCTCGCCCGGGCGACGGGGTGGGCCGATGACTACCCGTTCTACTCAGACGGCTCCTGGTCGGCGCTGTCCCTCCGGGGCTTCGACCCGGACCCGGCCTGGGGGGTGAAGCCCGCCGAGATGGGCCGCAAGTGGAACGACGCCCACCCGGGGGCTCTCCGCCGGACGTGCGTCTGGACCGACCTCGCCGACCGCTGCCCCACCCTCGTGCAGATCGCCTCGCAGCTGCCCGGGGCCGGGCTGGAACGGGTCCGCCTGATGCGCATGAAGCAGGGGAAGCTCGCCCGCCACACCGACATCACCGACAAGGCCAGCGGCCTCCGGGACGGGCAGATCGCCCGCTTCCACCTGCCCCTGATCACCAGCGAGCTCGTCGCCCTCCACGTCTGGGAGCTGTCCGGGGAGCTCCACAACTGGCACCTCGACGTGGGCGTCTGGTACTACCTCGACGCCCGCAAGCCGCACGCCGTCACCCAGGGCGACCCTGACCTCGACCGCATCCACCTCGTCGCCGACGTCATCTGCGACGAGTCCACCCGCTCCTACCTGGAGGCTTCATGCTCGGCTGCTACCTGATCGGCCAACCTGGCGCCGGCAAGTCCACCCTGTTCCGGGAGGTGACCCAAGGCATTCCGAGCTACGAGAGCTCCCAGCCGTTCGCCCACACCGTGTACCTGCCCGAGCCGTCGGGGGGCCGCCCGATCGGCGCTCAGCTGGGCCGCCACCACGAGACGTTCCCGGGTACCGACCGCCTCAGCATGGCCGTCCAGCCCGACGCCGAGGCGTGGGTGCGCTCCGCCCCCTACCCCGTCATCATCGGCGAGGGCGACCGTCTCGCCACGCTCGGCTTCCTCACAGCACTGACGGAGGCGTGCGACGAGGGCTGCACCATCCTGTGGCTGGACACGCCCCAGTTGACCGCCAGGGCCCGGGCGACCCGCCGGGGCTCAGCCCAGACGGAGGCGTGGGTGAAGGGCCGCCGCTCCAAGGTCAACCGGCTGACCGACCTCCTGCCGGTGGTCCGGCTCGACGGCACCCTCAGCCCGGAGCTTCTCGCCGTGCAGGCCATCGGGGCGTCCCCCGCCTTGCAGGCGCTCCACGCCCTGGTGCCCGGCCTCTGACCAGGCTCGTCCCGGTAGACGCCCCAGGCTAACCCGTGTTAGCCTGGGTAGGCCCCCAACCGGGGGGCGTCACACACAGCCCAAGGAGAGCCCCAACATGCCCGACTACTTCGAATCAGGCTTCGCCGTCCGAGATGTCTCCTGGCACGGCAAAGAGACGCTGCTGCAAGAGCACCCCGAGAACTGGGCGGCAGCCCGCATCCTCGCTGGCCTCGACTGGGAGCCCGAGTACCAGGACCTCTACGTCCCCGAGGTCATCCCCGCCGGGGAGAGCGCCCCCGAGGGCTCCATCCATATCAAGGCGATGGGCAACGACAGCGCCGACCTGTGGCACGTCCCGGTCAACGGCCACCAGGCCATCATCCGCAGCGACAACCGGAAGGTGCTCGCCACCCCCAAGGACTCGTTCCGGCTGATCAGCAACACCGAGATGGGCGACCTCCTGGAGGCGTACAGCGAGGCGTGGCGCAAGGCCGGAGCCAAGGTGCTGTTCGACACCGCCGGGTCCGTCTACGAGGGCCGGTGGGTGTACGCCACGCTCCTGCTGGACGAGCCCTACACCATCCCCGGCGACCCCAGCCCCATCCTCCCGTACGCAGCGTTCCTCAACGCCCACGACGGCACGGCCGCCTGCAAGGTCGTCAACACTCAGGTCCGGGTCGTCTGCGCCAACACGTGGAAGATGGCCGACGTGGAGGGCGAGCGCTCTGGCCGCCAGATCGTCATCCGCCACACGTCCGGTGCGACGGAGCGCCTGGAGGAGGCCAAGGCCGCCCTCGCCAGCGTCCGTGACGAGGTGGCGAACTACCAGATGCTCGCCACCGAGCTTGCCTCGATCAACGTCTCAGACGCCCTCGTCAAGACGTTCCTCAGCGAGTTCATCCCGGTGCCGGAGAACAGCTCCGAGCGCACCCGGACGGCCCGCCTGGAGCGCCAAGGCATGTTCATGGCGCTGTACGCCTCGTCGCCCACGACCGACGGCATCCGGGGCACCGCCTACGGCCTCGTGCAGACGGCCGGGGAGTACCTGGACCACCTGCGCCCCGTCCGGAACAGCGACACCTACCTGGCCCGCACCCTGTTCAACAGCGAGCCCATCAAGGGCAACGCCGTCCGCCTCGTCCGAGAGCTCGTGCAGGAGGGCGTGTGATGGCCGCCCCGTCCCTGCCCCGAGTGTCCGTCACCCCTCCCCCCCTTGCGGGGGGAGAGGTGCGCTCGGGCTCCCTTTCGCTCAACGCCGTGGCGGCCTGGAACACGGGCGTCTACGCCGGGGAGCTCCTGCGCTTCGGCTTCGACGTGGAGCTCCGGGACTACCACGCCCGGGGCCTCACCCAAGGCCTCCTGTGGGTCGGGCGTCCCGGCCTGGAGCCCGGCATGGTCCGGGTGGAGCTCGACCCGGAGAGCAACAGCCTCCGGGGCGTCTGGGACCGCTGCGTGGTGGTCCTGTACGGCAGCCAGCTGAACGCCCTTTCGGGCATGGTGCGCCGGAACCTTCGCCGCCTCAGGGAGCACGGCTCCGGCCGCCCCCCCGAGACGGTGGCGACCCAGGAGGCTTTCCTGGTGCGTCTGCTTGAAGCGCTGGCGGAAGCCGGGGCCAACAACCGATACGACGCAAGCGCCCGCCCCGAGCGAGCTCTGACCGTCGTGCCTGACTACGAGGAGAACTGATGCACAGACTCATCCGCACGGCCGCCGCTGCGGCCCTCGGCCTCTCCGCCCTGTGGCTGACAACCACAGTCCCGGCTGGGGCCACCAACCCGCCTCCCGTGTGCGAGAACAACGGGCGTGAGTTCACCTACAACCCGTCGACCACCCAGTGCACGCCCCCGACCACGGGGGCTACGACGACAGGGGCGACCACCACGGCCGCCACGACCACGACAGCCACCACCCTCCCGCCGACCACCACCGTGCCGCCGACCACCACCACCGTGTTCAACTGCGGCCTGTGTGCAGGCCAGTTCGGCACGACCACCACGACCGCCCAGGCCACGACGACCGTTGCCCCTCCGGTGACGACAGCGCCCCCTACGACGCAACCTGCGCCGCCGCCGCCCGACACAACGCCTGAGCACGTGACCGTCCCCGACGCCCCCGCCACCACAGCTCCGCCGGAGCTTCCCGTGACCGGCAGCCTGTCGGGCCCGATGGTCGCATGGGCTCTCGCCGCCGGTGCCGTCGGCCTCGCCCTCGTGGCGTTCGCCAAGGCTGTCCGCCGGGCATGAACGGAGGCCTGACCGCCCTGACGCTCCCGCTGTGGGGCGTCTGGGCGGTCGCCTTCGCAGCGATGTTCCTCGCCCTCCTGCTCGAGGAGCGAGTCCACGAGTGGCGGAGACGCCGGAGGCACCGATGACCACGACCAAGCCCTACGGCTGCATGAGTTTCCTGTTCGACCTGCTGATGGTCATGCTCACGGGTGGGCTCTGGCTCATCTGGATATTCGTGCGGGAGATGCGCAAGCGATGACCCGCCGGGCGAGAGAGCTCCTGCTGCTCGCCCTCGTCGGCGCCCTCTACCTCTGGGTGGGGGGCGCTTTGGCGTGGGGCGCCCTGACGGCCCCGGAGGAGCCCCCTCGGACCCGCAGGTGGGCCGGGGTGGAGTACAGCCCCGAGGCCTGCTACGTGAACGACGCCGGGGCTCTCCTGTGCGTCTCGGGGCTCGCATGACCCTCCTGGCCGGAGCTCACCTCCACGTCGCCACGGACGCCTTCGGCACCCTCCGCCTGACGGCTACCCGCCGGGGCGTCTGGACCACTATCGCCATCCCCAACATGCCCTACCGGGCCGACGCCCAGGGCGTCCTCGACGTCACTCTGGCGATGCTCGACGCCCGCCTCGCCGAGGAGGAACAGGCAGGCTCCGGGGCGTAGACCACCGGGGCTAACCCGTGTTAGTCTGGGGCTATGACAACCACCCAGCCCAAGAGGCACCCGCTGGTCGGCTGCAAGATCACCGACAACGGCATCGTTGGCGGCCTGACCGGCCGCATCGTCCACGTCTTCCCCGACGCCATCTCCGTCAGCTGGAACGGCAGCGAGCAGGCGTCCCAGATCAGCCTCGCCCGCATCAAGGCCGGGCAGTTCAGCGTGGAGGTGGCAGCATGACCGACGAGATGCGCACCCCCGGCTTCGCCCGAGGCCCGATCAACTACGCCCTCCAGACCTGCCCCGAGGGGTACTGCCCCGAGTGCAGCGAGCCCGACGACGAGTGCGAGTGCGTCCGGCTCCCCAAGCCCCCGGCCCGCACCCCCGTCCAGGCTGAGGCCCTCCTCGCCCGCCAGATCAACACCGAACGCAAGGTCGCCGAGTCGATGGCGTACTGGGCCGCCCGCCGGTAGACGCCCCAGCAGAGCTCCCCCGGGTTCCGCCCCCGGGGGCGTAGGGGCCCCTCGACCATCCGCCCGGTCGGGGGGCCCCGCCTGTTTGGGCAGGCTCCCCCACGTAGACGCCCCCGGCTAACCCGTGTTAGTCTGGAGTCATCACCAACAGCCCACAGGAGGCCGTCATGCCCAACCCCCGTCTCGCTCTCGACCACGGAGACGTCGCCGTCTACCGCAACGAGCGTGGCACCGTCGTCATCGACGTGGATGCCCCGTTCCGGGCGCTCGCCCGTCTGCCCGAGCCCGCCACCACCGGCTGGCAGGGCGGCTACAACGCCGACGCCCAGCTCATGCTGCACCCGGCCCAGGCCGTCGCCCTGTTGAAGGCGCTCATGGAGAGCCAGGAGCTCCGCATCGCAGCCGGGTTCGGCGAGGCCGACGAGGTCGCCCACGTCGCCACCAACGGTCTCGCCCGATGACCGGCATCCCCTACGCCCGGGCCTCCGTGCTGCCTGTCCGCTACGGCCAGACCGACGGGTCAGAGCTCGTCATCAACGCCTACTTCGTGCACTGCCCGATCTGCGGCGAGCAGTTCATGGGCGACGACCCGTCCATCGCCGGGCCCAAGGACACCGACCTGACCGGCGAGGAGCGTCTCCGCCCCCGCACCCCCGAGGACCAGATCACCAAGTCAGCCGCCCGCAAGTACGGCCGCCACTGGGAGAAGGTCCACGCCGAACCCCAACCCCAACTGGAGCTCTCATGACCAGCCTCAAAGCACCCCCTCCCCCGTCCACCCCACAGCCCGCCCACACGGGCGCCTGCCAGGCCCTCGGAAGCTCCGAGGGCTGCCCCGGCTGCGCCTGGGAGGCCCACGAGGCCCAAGCCCTGGCGGAGTACCTGGACGCCAACTACGAGGACGCCTGAGATGGGCCGGTACGAGCGGATGGAGGCCGCCTCGATCACCTACCGTCCCCGGGCCCGTGTCTGGTGGATTCAGGTCACCGACCCGTCGGGCGAGGCTGTCCCCGACAGCGTCCTCGCCGCCGCCAGCAGCGCCGACCTCGCCAAGACCATCGGCCGGGAGATGGCCGAAGCCCTCGGCTGGGTCGAGCTCGGCCGGTGGCGGTCCAACGGCGCCGACTGGGAGCTCATGGGCGGCTGGTACGAGAAGGCCTACAACGAGGAGACGGAGACGTGGGAATGAGCAACGACTGGACGGAGAGCCAACTGGCCCGAGCGTGGGCGCCCAAAGACCCAGAGCTCCCGGGCCCGGCTCCCGAGGCCGGGCCCGCCAAGGGCCACCGCACCCGCAAGCCCACGGTGCGCCGCACCAAGGAGCACCCCTACGTCGATGGCTGGTGCGACCAGTGCGACTGGCGCTCCGCCTACATCACCCCGGCCGCCTGCGGCCTCGACTGCAAGGAGCACGCCGAGGCGAACCCGGGCCACACCGCCCGCTGGCGCAGGGTCGAGCACGTCTCCTACGAGGCGTCATGACCGACTACAGCCTGATCCCGACGGGGGGCGCCGGAGGCGTCCGTGACGCCGCCGTGGAGGTCGTCGCCGCCGCCCTCGTCATCGACTACGACGAGGTGCTGGGCGGCCTGATGTGCTACCAGGGCGACAGGTGCGCCACCGCTGACGAGCAGCAGGAGGTCAACCTCGTCATCGAGCAGGTCGAACGCCTCCGGGGAGCCGTCGCCGCCCTCGTGCTCGCCCGAGAGCCGGGCCCCGACCCGCTCTGCGACGTGCCCCACCTCGACCTCGGCCTTCGCTGCACCCTCCCCCCCGGCCACGACGGCCGCCACCAGGCCCGAGACATTGGCGTCCGGGGCCGCCTGGTCCACTGGACGGCCCCCGAGTTCGACCGCAAGAGCTCGTGATGCCCGCTTACCGGGTCGCCCTCGACCTCCGCTGCCAACAGGAGCGCTGCCCCCGCACCGCCACCCAGGAGGTCCGCAACACCGTCAACGCCTTCATCGGCCGCTACTGCATGGCCCACGCCGAGCAGATGGTGACCCGCCTCAACGACGGCTGCCGCCCCGAGCCGACCAGCCCGCCCGCCTGGGCCCAACGCCAGAGGGAGCTGTGATGGCGTCCTGGCCACCCGAGTACCCGCCTCTCGAGCATTGGCCGCAGCGTCTCCGCTTCTGCCCGTGCGGGCTCGCCATGTTCGTCGTGGCGCCCGCCGACGGGGGCCCTGACGAGTGGATCTACGCCTGCGACGACTGCGACCCGCACCTGTTCCCCCCACGCCCCGAGGAGACACCGTGACCGCCCGCAACGCCTTCCTGGCCGGAGCTCTGCTCGGCCTGACCCCCTGGCTCGTCCACCGCCTCGACCGCTACCTCCGGGAGCCGTGGAACGACTCCGGGCCCATCGAGGAGTGGTGGCGGACCCAGACTTGGAAGCAGCGCCGCTGGGTCACCGACCTCCCCGAGAAGGCCGGAGGCTGGATCGTGGCCCGCCCCCCAGCGCACCCCATCCTCGCCACCCGCCGCTTCCGGGTCGAGTACGAGTGCCACTGCATCCACGGGCCCGAGTTCGGCTGGGCCCCGTACAAGGTCGGCGAGTCATGGCACTGGACGTTGAAGGGCGCCGAGTTCAAGCGCCGCCACCGCCCGCCCAGGCGCACGTACATGCGGGCCGTCGGGCTCGGCTCCGGGCTGATGGTCACCAAGATCGACCGCCGCACAGCGTCGGGCTGGCTGCCCCAGGGAGAGCCCCGTGACTGACTGTTCGGCCCGCCTGCCCCGTGCAGCGTTGTTCGGGGGCCTCATCGACTGCACGTGCCGCCTCCCCTCGGCCACCCGGTCCTCTGCCCGGGGGCTCTCCTGCGTCTCCACCCCCCAGGCGTACACTCCCCCGCATGGCACGCCCCCGCAACAGCTCCCTCCCCGACGAGGGCGGGCAGCCCTCCCGCATCAGCGAAGTCGTCCGCTACCGGGAAGCCACCGACGCCGACGGCGTGACCAACATGGTCCCCTTCACCCTCGGCGAACAGATAGTCGAACGGGTCCGCACCGGCCTCGACCTCACCGACGCCGCCGCCTCCGCCAACATCACCAAGCAGACCATCTGGAACTGGCGCCGAAGGGGAGCCCTCAACCGGGCCCTCCTCGCCCAAGGCAAACCCCTCGCCACCGACGACGGAGACGCCTACGTCAAGTTCGTTGATGCACTGGAAAGAGCCGAAGCCGAGGCAGAGCTCGTCCGCCTCGCCATCATCCAGAGGGCCGCCGAAGGGGGCTTCAAGACAACCCGGGAGACGATCAAGTACGACGCCGCCGGGGACGTCCTGGAGCGCACCGTCGTGACGGAGGTCAGCCTGCCGCAGTGGACGGCAGCCGCCTGGTATCTGGAGCGCCGCCACGCCCGCAAGTACGGCCGCAAGAGCCAGCTCGCCGCCGAGGCGCTGTCGGGCCTCCTCCACGCCCACGACGACGGAGACGACGAGGCGCTGCGCACGGAGGCGCTGATCGCCATGGCCCAGGAGTTCGGCACGTAGGCTCCCCGCTCATGGCAGCCCGGGCGCCCAACCGAGACGCCCAGGCCGCCGAGCTGTTGGCGGTCATCCACGGCATGAAGCCCGCCCGCCGGGCCCTGTTCCTCAGCGCCCTCCCCGTGGAGGACAAGGCGCTGGTGGAGCGGGCCTACGCCCTCCACCAGCAGACAGGCTGGCGGGCCCACCCGGCCGCCATGTGGGCTCACCTCGACGGCCGGGAGCTCTGGCCGTACGTGGTGCTCCTGTCCGAGACGTTCGCCCGGGCGCTCATGGGCCTCGGCCCCACCAAGGTCATCGAGAACCTGCCCAGCCAGATGGGCAAGACGACCGGCCTGATGGACGACGCCCTCTGGGCGCTCGACTTCGACCCTCGCCTCCGGGTCATGTACGTCACCTACGACGTCAACAAGGCGGAGGAGCTCGGGGGCGACTGCCGTGACCTCGCCGAGGTCCACAGCGCCGACCTCCGCTTCCGTCTCCGCAAGGACCGCAGCGCCAAGGGCCAGTGGAAAACGGACCAGGGCGGAGGCATGTACTGCACCGGCATCAACGGTGCGATCACCGGCTACCCGGCCGACGTGCTCCTGTTGGACGACCTGTTCAAGGGCTGGGAGACGGCCCACAGCGAGACGCAACGTGAGCACGCCTGGGCCATCTACCGCTCGCAGTGCCGCCTCCGCATCCAGGGGCCACACTGCCCGGTCATCAACGCCGGTACCCGCTGGCACCGGGACGACATCACAGGGAAGCTCCTCGACGCCGCTCTCGCCGACCCGGCCGCCGACCAGTGGCACCACATCCGTCTCCCCGCCATCGCAGAGGCCCCCGACCCGCTGAACGTGGACCCGTCGTTGCGCACCCCCGACCCGCTCGGCCGGGCCCCCGGAGAGCTCCTGGAGGCCCGACGCTTCCCCGAGGAGGAGGTCAAGGCCCGCCAGGTGGTGCTCGGCTCGTACCTGTGGGCTGCGATGGAGCAGCAGCGGCCCGCCCCCGAAGAGGGCAACATCGTCAAGCGGGCCTGGTTCCGACTGGAGGCACAGCTCCCCCCGCACGCAGACGAGTGGATCAGCAGCTGGGACTTGAAGCTGAAGGACAAGGAGGAGGGCGACTTCGTGGTCGGGCAAGTGTGGGCCCGCACGGGGGGCGACATGTGGCTGTGCGACCAGCTGCGAGGCAAGTGGGGCCAGGAAAAGACGATCCTCGCCATCGCCCTCCTCCAGGTCCGCTGGCCGCAGGTGAACGCCCACCACGTGGAGTGGGCTGGCAACGCCCCCGAGGTCATGAAGGCCCTCCGCCAGGCCGCCCCCGCCTACGTGGTGTCCGACGACGACGCCGACGAGCTCGGCATGACCCAGACGGAGCGAGCTCTCGTGCAGGAGCTCCGCCGGCACGGCCTCCCCGGCCTGTTGGGGAACCCGGTCAAGGGCGACAAGGCGGTGCGCCTCCGAGCGCAGGTGCCGTACATCGAAGCGGGCAACGTCCACGTGCTCGAGACGGCCTCGTGGCTGCCCGGGTACCTGGACGAGATGGCCGCCTTCCCGAACGGGTCGCACGCCGATCAGGTGGATGCGACGAGCCAGGCGCTGCTGAAGCTCGCCAAGGGCCCGGCCACTGCGGGCCCGCCTCCGGCAGGGCCGTTGCCCAACCGGCCGCACACGGGCCCTGGGTTGGCCGCTGCGCCCTCGTTGCGTGGGGGTGGGGCGTTGGGCAGCCCGGCCCGTAGCGGCCCCAGGAGGGTCAGGTAGCCACGCTGATGACGGCCCACAGGAGGGCCGAGAGGATCAGCCACCCTCCGGCCACGATGGCGATGACGATCGCCCACGCCCGGAAGTGGTTCCGCCAGGGGATGGGCGGCCCCGTGTCGGCCACCCTCCGGCCGCCGACCTCGTAGATGCCCGGGTTGCGAGGCGCCCCGGCCCTTGGCTGAGGCTCGACCTTGGGCTCACCCCAGCCCATCAGCGACAGCTCCGGCACCCGGTCCGGTCCTGCACCGCCGTGTAGGCGCCCTCCGCCGTGGTGATGCGCCACGTCCTGTTCCCCACCTTCGAGACGGACAGGACGCCCTCGACCTCCTCGTTGACGGTGCCGTCTGCGGACCGGAGCGCCAGCTTGCCTCCACGAGTGAGGAGCTGGACCTTGCCCCAGGACCGTTGCGGCCCGCCGTTCAACGGGTCGAACGTGACGGATGATGCCCTGAAAGCAGCGGTGGCGGCCATGGCCAGCCACGCTACCCCGGGGAGCTCTCCCGGGCCGGGTTGGTCAGGCCGGGTCGCCGACCCGCCGGATCGTGATGAAGCACAGCATCGTGTGCGGCGTGCGATTCTCCATGAACAGGGTGCCGTCGCCGTTGACCGTCTGGTGCTTCCCGTCGCCGACGCAGTTGATCGCCGTCTCCGTCCGCCCGACCTTGGCGTCGATGGAGATGCCGACCGACACCTTGGGTGTGGGCGCCTGGCGTGGAGCGGCAGCCACGACGTTCACCCAGAGGCCGACCGGCCAGACTGCGATGCAGGCGACGAGCAGGACACGGCGCATCAGGCGAGGGCGAGCTCGTGCTGCCCGGCCCGGTCCCAGCACCAGCCGAGGTCGATGACCCAACCGGCGCCCTCGCTCAGGTGCGGAGTGTCGCCGAGCTCTCGCCGGGCGCCAGCCGGGTCGGGCGTGACCACCAGCACCCCAGCCCACGGGCCCGGAAGCTCCATCGCCCACTCCGCCATCGAGGCGAGCGTGGAGTAGTCCGCCCCGAGCCGGAACAGGCAGCCCCACAGCGCCGTGACGGCCACGTGCCGAGGGTGCCACTCTCGGGAGACACCAGAGCCGGGGCGTGCGGGGACGTCCGGGTAGAGGCCCATGCGGTGCCAGTAGTCCAGCTGCCGGTAGGTGACGCCCGCCTGGCGGCAGACGTCTGCTGATGTCAACACGGGCTCACCTCCTCGTCCACGGCGCACACCTTCGAGCGTATCCACAGCCTGGGGACTGCGCTGGTGATACCCCGACGAACGTTCGGTAAACGGGCAGGCTCCGCCGGGTAGACGCCGGGGGCTAACCCGGGTTAGTCTGGAGGGACCACAGAGCCCCAGGAGGCCGCAATGACGATCGCCGAGTACCCCGAGAACAGCCTGCAGACGCTGATCGACCTGTACGCCGAGGTCTACGGCCTCACCGACCCGTGCCACATCATGGACTCCCTCCACGCCGCCGGGATGCTCAACGAGGCCGGGCTGTTCGAGGACACGGTCCGGGTCGCCACCGGCAAGGGTCGCCCGGTCGCCCTCCCGCTCGACGGGCGTGAGGTGCCCCGCCGGGAGCGCCAGGTCAAGTCCACCGTCGCCCACAGCGGCAAGGTCCACGAGGGCCCGGCCCGCCGTCAGGGCTCCCAGTGGGGCACCAAGGCCGCCACCCCGGCCCCCAAGCCCGAGACGCCCACGGTCACCACGGTCACCTACCGCAAGCACCAGGACGTCTGGGCGCTCCAGGTGACGGGCCCCGTCCCCGCCGAGGGCACCGAGGTCACGGTCGCCAAGCGTGACGGCACCACCAAGGTCGAGACGGCCGGAGCTGTCCTCGCCCGCTTCGCCGAGGCCACCATCGTCGCCATCGCCAAGACGGCTCGCAGCACCGGCACCCCGGCCGCCCCGACCGTCCCCGCAGGCCACTACGCCACCCCTTCCCGGACCGGCAACAACGACCTGGACTTCTGGGCCGTAGACGTCCCGACCGACGGCAAGTGGGCCGGGTACACCTTCGTCAGCCGGGTCATCGGCGGGCACGAGGACACCAGGGTCCGGGGGGCCGAAGCCCGCCAGGCCCTCGACGCCATCGCCGCCTTCGGCCCCCAGGACGCAGCGAAGGCCTACGGACGGGCCATCGGCCGCTGTGGCCGCTGCAACCGGCACCTCACCGACGAGACGAGCCGCACCCTCGGGCTCGGCCCCGAGTGCGCCCAGAAGGGCTGGTGATGTTGGCCCGCCCCCAGACGCACCCCAACCCCCAACGCAACCCCAACGACGGCCCCGGGCGAGAGCTCGGGGCCAAAGGAGACTCCCCATGACCCACGCACGCTGCCTCGTCGTCACGGACGACGGGGACTACGACAGGGCGCTCGCCCCGTTCGACTTTGAAGGCCCGGGGGCCGAGGCCCACTGGGACTGGTACGTGCTCGGGGGCCGCTACACCGAGCGTGCCCTGGTCACGGCCGACGGCACGATGGTCCTGCAATGCCGCCGGGCCGAGTTGAACGTGGAGGCGACCGGCCCCTGCTTCGCTGTCCTCACGAGCTCTGGCGAGTGGCACGAGAACCCCGACGCCTGGGGTGAGGGCCTGCCCGAGGGCAAGACGTGGCCCGAGACGTTCGCCAAGCTCGTGCTCGCCGAGAGCCCCGACGCCATCCTGTCGCTCGTGGACTTCCACTCATGAGCCTGACCCCAACCAAGACTTACACCGACCCGGAGGGCCGCCGCTACCGGGTGGGCGACCGCATCCGTCTCGTGTGCTGCACCGACCCGTACACCCACCTGGAGCCGGGAGCTCTCGGGACCGTCACGGGCGGCCACGTCTCCGCCGTGTTCCCGATGGCGCTCTACGTCCAGTGGGACTCCGGCAGCACGCTGTCGCTGTGCCCCGACGCCGGGGACCGCTGGGAGCCCGAGGCGAGGGTGGTAGACACCGCCGCCACCCCGCCGGTAACCTCCCCGGCCGGAGCCCAGACCTTGCCCCAGTCCACGCTCAGCGCCCCCAGCGCCGACGACGTCGCCCGAGCCTCACGGCTCTGGGATGACGCCCAAGTTCAGGCCCTCGCCCGCCGTGGCGTGGAGGCCGAGCTTGTGGACGGCCGCATCTGTCTGACCCGCCGGGCTGTAGAGCATCTGATGCTCACCCTCCCGGTCCTGCCAGTCGAGTCCGCCGTGGGCGCACGGCAACCGAGCGGCTGAGGTGGCGCCAGGGCGTCTCCGCCCTCTCTCTGATGCTGTGCGCCGGGCTGGCTGCCTGTCAGCCTGGCCCGGCCGTTCTCCGGGAGCTTCCCGGGCACGACGCCGACGGCCCTGACCTCGGGACGGCAGAGGCCATCCTGGCCGCCGTCGCCGAGGCCCAGGCCGCCCCTGTCCTCCGGGAGGAGAGCTCCCAGCCAGAGGCGCAACCTCCGCCGCCTACTGCCACTCCGGCAATCGAGGGGCCCGCTCCGCTTGACCTCCGCTGGATGGCTGACCTCACCCCCCACCAGCTGATCAAGGTCGCCTTCGCCGAGCTCGGCGCCGCCAACGTGGAGAAGGCCCTGTACGTCGCATGCCGTGAGGGCGGCCTCGACAAGGGGCGCAGCATGGTGAACGGCAAGCGGGTGGACCCGTGCGATCCCCGCTACCGGCTGGTGGACAGCCAACCCCCCCGGGGCCCGGCCTGCTCGGCCGACAACCCCACCAGCACCGCCTCAGGCCTGTTCCAGTACCTTCGGGGCTGGGCCGGATGGGGAGGGTACTCGTGGGCCGACATCGTGGGACCGGACTGTCTGACGGACGTGCTGATGACAGTGGCCGTGGTCAGGGGCCCGAGCGGCTGGGGCCCCTGGGAGTAGACGGGTGGCGGCAGGGCTACGCCACCTTCGACCTCGGCCGCCGAGCTCGGGCCGGGGCCGCCAGTCGCAAGATCGACCGTCTCGGCACCCGGGTGGACGGCCTCCTCGACCTGCTGCTGGCGTTGACCATCGGCGCCTGCGTCGGGGAGCTGTTGGCCGTCGCCCTGTTCGTCGCACTGGCGCTGTGGGGATGACACCGGAGGGAGAGCTCGCCACGGACGCCCTGGCCATCGCCCGGCTGACCCGCCTCGTCACCCACGACGTCATCTCCCAGGGCCCACGCCACGCCGTCATCCGCTGGGCCTACGCCCGAGACGGACGTGCCGGCGACTTGGCCGAGCTCGAGGAGTGGGGCGGCCCGGAGGAGGCTGTGGAGACGGACCGGAACCCGCCCAAGCTCGCTCGGCTGATCACGTGCCCGTGGTGTGCGGGCATGTGGGTCGCCCTCGGGGTGGTGGCGGCGAGACGAGTCGCACCTGGGCTGTGGCGTCCGCTGGCACGAGCTCTCGCCGCTTCGCAGGTCGCCGGGCTGGTGGCGAACCTGTGAGCGGCCCCGAGACGCCCGAGGTGGGCTCGGGGTGGGGGGCGCTCAACCAGGCCGCCCTTGACCGCATGGCCGCCGTCCGAGGGTGGCTGGACGAGTGCCTGTTCGGGGCTCGCACCCCGACGCCGGGGGAGCTGTCCCGCTGTGCAGGGCAGCTGCTCTACGCCGCCGGGGCTCTGCTGGACGCCTCCGCACTAGGCTCGCCTCCGGGGCCCGACGAGGCCCCAGACGCCAACCCAACGGAGGATGATCATGAGTGATACCGACCCGTTCTGCACGGGGCAGTACAGCTACTACGCCAACGCCAAGCTGCAGCCGGGCGCCGACATCGCCGGGCTGTTCCCGGCCGCCGCCGACGGCACGCCGTGGCCGGGCCGGGACACGGGCGAGACGCAGTGGGGCACCCTGTACCGCAACGCCGTGGAGGGCTTGTGGCTGCCGGTCTACATCCCCGAGGGATGCGACGGGTACGTGGCGGCAGTCGATCCGGTCACGGGCGACAAGCTCCCGAGCGTGGTGCTGTACGCCAACACGAACCACAGCGCCGTCGCCAACCGGCTCTCCCCGCACGGGGAGGCGCACAGCTCCCCCGAGGTCGATGCGGCACGCTTCGAGGAGGCGTGTGCGATCGGCCTGGAGTCGTGCACCTACACCTCCGGCTCGCCGTACGTGAAGGAGCTCGGGTGAGCACCTACCCGCACGTCTCGCTTGGCGACGCCTACGACGAGCGCCAGGACGCCCGCCAGCAGGCCCCCGAGTACCGGGAGCACCGGGGCGTCTCCCCCGAGGCCCAGGAGCCATCGGTGCACCAACAGCTCCGCCGCCTCGGCGACCTCGTGGACGAGGCCGAGAAGGGCATGGTGGGCCTCCTCGACGCCCGGGCCGGGCTGGAGAGTCGCATCGGCCCCGTCCTCAGCCAGGTCGAGCCGATCAACGGCACCGGCATGATCGGCACCCGGGTCGCCACCGTGGGGCCCCGATGCGGCCTCGCCGCCGAGATAGACCGGCAGTGCCTCAGGCTGGAGAGTCTGATCCAGGGCATGGACGTGGAGCAGCTACAGCTCCGGGGGCTCGCCCAGCGGGTAGAGGTCTGACAGTGGCTACGGTGGGGGCTCGTGGCCGGGCCCTCACCGTTGCTCGTCCGACACGACGTGCCTGGGGCCCCGGGTCAACCCCTGGGCCGCCTCCACTCCACCCGAGCTCTCGACGCCTCATGCTGGTGCAGCCCGTGCTGGGAGGGCATCTGGGTCGTGCACCACGAGACGTGCCCGGGCTGTCGTGGCTACGGCCTCCACGAGGAGCGTGGCCTTGTGTTCGACAAGCCGTGCCGGGAGTGCCGGGGGGTAGGGTTCTTCCCATGCGCCTCGCCCAAGGGTTCGCCTTCCTCGCCGCCGTCGTCGGTTACCTCGTGCTGTACCGGGCCCGAGCCCGAACGGGCAGGTAGCGGGGCGTAGACGCCCGGGGCTAACCCGTGTTAGCCTGAGGTCATGACACCTCAGCCCACAGCGGCCCCCGCCTGGTACGCCGCCGAGTTCCGCACGTTCGCCGTCCGCATCGGCCGCAACCACCGCCACTACCTGTCGGTCAAGCAACTGGTCGAGAACCTGGGCGGCCACCGCTCGCCCGGCTCTGGCGGCTACTTCACGGTCACCTGCCACCCCGGCCACGTTGGCACCTTCGAGGCTTGCGGCGCCCGGGTCACCGAGGCCGCCCGATGACTACGCACCTGCTCCCGCACGACGAGGCCCGAGAGGCCCGCATCGCCGCCCGTGTCGCCGCCCGAGCCGACCGGCCCACCCCCACCGGCCCCCGCACAGCTCCGTCCTGGCGGGCCATGCTGACCCTGGTCCGCACGCACGCCGGGCTCAACCCCCTCAACGCCTTCGCCCTCAGCGACAAGGCGTTCGCCGAGGCGCTGTGGACCGCTGGCGTCGGCCCCGAGCAGTGGAACACCATCGGCTACCTCGACCAGCAGGCCGCCATCGACGCCGAGTGCGAGACGGTCGCAGACGCCCTGATCGCAGCCGGGTACCGCATCACGCAGGGCCCCCGGGGCGGGCTCCGCTTCGAGCGCCGTGGCTGACGGGCTGCCCGGCCGCCCACGAGCTCTCCCCAACCCGCTCCCCCCGTCTCGCAACGACTGGTGGAAGGCCGGGGCCTGTGCGAACCACCGGCACCCGGAGTGGTTTACGGGCCCGTGCCACAACCCGGGCGGCCAGGGAGGCCGGGGCCCCCTCACCCGCAACGCCAACATGGCCCTCGTGGTTTGCGCCGCCTGCACGCAGCGCCGCCCGTGCCTCGCCGAGGCGCTGGAGTTCACCGAGCAGGTGGGCGTCTGGGGCGGCCTGACCGACCAGGAGCGCCGCCTGTACGAGCACGAGCGGGCCGTCATCCTCCGGGAGCGCTTCGGCTCTGCGTAAGATGCCGCCCGGTGGCACGGACCCGGGGGAAGCAGCAGCGTGACTTCGGCATCGTCGCCGCCGCTCAACGCATCAACCTCGCCGACAGGGCCGCCGCCCATAGGGCCGCCGCCGTCGCCCAACCCTGGCAGGCGGAGGCGTGGGAGGCGTATAACGAGGTCCCCGAGATCGGCGAGAGCCTGACCTACCGGGGCGACCTGATGGCGCAGCTGATCCTGTTCCCCGCTGTGGCCGACCCGGAGAACCCGGATGGCGACCCCATCCCCCTCGCCGACGAGAAGGTGGCCTGCCCCCCCGCCGTGCTCGAAGCGGCCACGGCAGAGCTCGCCCGTCTCCGCACGTGGGCTGGCGGCCAGGCCGAGATTCTGCGCCTCTACGAGATCAACATGCAGGTCGCCGGGGAGCTGTACCTGGTCGGCTACGCCCCCGACGGAGACGAGCCCGAGGAGTACTGGGCGGTCGCCTCGACGCAGGAGGTGAAGGAGCAGGACGGGGAGTACACGGTCCTGGCGAAGCCGGGCGACACCGAGGGCCGCAAGCTGACCGCCAACGACTACATCGAACGGTACTGGACCCGTCACCCGCAGTGGGCCGCTCTCCCCGACAGCCCGCTCCGCCGCCTCCGCACCGACACTCGGGCCGCCATCACCCTCAACGAGCAGGTGATCACCGAGGCGCTGTCGACGCTGCCAGCGGGCATGCTCCTCATCCCCAACGAGATTCAGTTCGAGTGGCCCGCCGGGTACACCCCGTCCGACAAGGACGCCGAGCGGAACCCGTTCGACGTCATGCTCGAGATGGCGATTCAGGACGGCATGGTGCCGGGGAGCTTCGCCAGCCAGTACCCGCTGACCGTCCACGGCGCCGCCGAGTTCTTGAAGGAGATCAGACGGGTCAGCCTCGCCCGTGAGGCCGACACCACCACGGAGGCCCGTCTCGCCGCCCGAGTGGACCGCATCGCCCGGGGCCTGCCGCTGCCTGTGGAGAAGGTCATGGGCCACCAGCAGACCACGTTCGCCAACGCCAAGCAGGTCGATCAGGACACCTTCGACGACTACCTGCGCCCGTCGGCCGTGTCGATGGTGACGGCCATCACCTACTGCTTCTACCAGCCGCACCTGATCGAGAACCCGGCCATCCCGGAGGACTGGCAGAAGCGCATCGTGGCGTGGTTCAACCCGTCTGCCCTGATCGCCGACCCGGACCCGGAGGAGAGCGCCGACTTCGGCGTGACCGAGGGCCTCGTGAAGGCGGCCAGCTGGCGAGCGAAGCGTGGCTGGACGGAGGAGGACGCCCCCGACGCCGAGGAGCTTCTGTTGCGGATGGCGTACCGCCGGGGTGCCATCGACCCGGGCCTGACCGCACAGCTCCTCCGTGACCTGGCCGCCGAGGTGGGCGTGGAGCTGAGCGTGGCCGAGACGCAGACGATCGCCGAGCAGAGCCCGCAGCAGGCCGCCGCTCTCCTGTTGAAGTGGCACCAGGCGAAGGCCCGTGGCGAGCCGCCCCCACATCTGACGCCCCGGCAGCCGCTGGCGCTGACGGCCGGGGCCACGACAGCGCCAAGGGTGATCGACGGAGGGCGAGAGCTCCTGGCGATTGACCAAGAGCTCCGGGTGCGGTGGCGGGCCGCCATGGACGCCGCCTTGGACCGGGAGCTGGAGCGGACAGCGAACAAGCTCCGCAACACCGCCCGCAAGCTCGGGGTGCTCAGCGCTCTGCAGGCTCGCCCCGAGGACGTCGCTCCTCTGCTCGGGCGAGCGGTGGTGGCCGCCGCCGGAGTGGAGTACGACTGGAGCCGTCTCCGACTCTCGTTCATGGGGCTTGGCCGCCGGGCCCAGGATCAGGCCGTGGATGCCGCTGGGCGCATCGCTGGGGGCTTCTCGACGGCCCAGCGGCAGACGCTGAAGCTGCGCCAGGCCGACGACCTCGGCACGGCGTGGAAGTGGGTCCAGCAGGCGATGACGGGCCTCGCCGATCTGCGCCTGTACGACCCGTCCACCGGCCAGTACACGGGGGTGGGCGAGAGCGACCCCACGAGCTTCATCCCGGCCGGGATGGTCCGCCAGGCGATGAACGTCGCCGGGGGGAGCCCGGTCCGGGTGCTCACCGACGAGACACTCCGGAACGGGGAGGCGTGGATCAGTGTCGGGGACCGGGTGGAGGGCATCGGCGTCGGGGAGCGCATCCGGGACGCCCTCGCCTCGGAGGGCGTGGAGGTCGTCCGGTACAGGTGGATCTACGGGCCCGCCATCCGCATGCACCCCTTCGAGCCCCACCAGCGCCTCGATGGCCTCGTGTTCGAGTCGTTCGAGGACGACCGCCTCGCCAACACCTACGGGTGGCCTGTCCGCTCGCACTTCCTCCCGGGCGACCACGGGGGCTGCGTCTGCGACGTGGAGCCGATCTTGGGCGCCCCACCCCCGGTCGAGGAGCCGCCCCCGCCGCCGCCCGTGCTCGGCAAGGAGACGGGCAAGGCCGTCCGAGGGTTCGACACGCCCCTGGAGGAGAAGCTCGCTCGCCGCTTCGCCGGGTGGCGCCGCCTCCGCAGCGTCGATCAGGAGCAGCTGGACGAGCTCAACGTGGCGTACAACGCCATTCGTCGCCACCCCAACTTCTCCGTGGCGAGCCCGACGGTGGAGACGGTCGCCAAGACGTTCCGGGGCCAGTTCAAGACGTTGCAGCTGACCAAGACTCGGGCCAAGACGCTCCTCACGACGACGCCCGAGAACCTGAACCCAACCCAGCTGGACGGCATCCTGGGAGACGCCACCCGCCTCGGCCTCGACCCGCAGGACATCGCCGACCAGGGGCTGGTGGTCGTAGCCAAGGTCGGCGACCGGGAGGTCGTAGCGTTCGGCTCCGAGCACCTGTGGGCCGCTCTCGAGCGTGGCGCCGCCGAGGAGTTCTACCCCAAGGTCCTGTACTGGAACGCCAAGATCGACGTGCCGCCGGGCGCTGACCTGGAGCGCCTGTTCCACGCCGACGACCTGACCCGTGTCCGCCAGGCCGCCGCCCGTGAGGCGAAGGCGACCCGTCTCGCCCTCGGCCTGGACGAGCCCACAGGCAAGGCCACGCCGGGCGCCAAGACGTCGGGCCTGGCAGCTCTCCCCCCGGCCGACCGGCCCGCCGCCGCCGCCGAACAGTTCGCCAAGCGCTGGGGCCGGGGTGGCGTCGGGGGCACCAACGTGGACACCAAGGGCGCCTTCACGGGCATGTCGACCCGGGTCGCCAACGACGTCACCGACGAGCTCGACCGGATGATGCGAGCCCACCCCGTGACCGCCGGCAAGCTCCGCTCCGTCCACACCGTCAAGCTCGGGAGCAACACGCACGCCCAGGCCAATCAGGCCACCCGGGAGCTCACGTTCAACAGCCAGTTCTACGGCTACGGCAAGGAGAAGCGTTTCCAGGAGACGTGGGAGGCGTGGAACCACCAGCCGGGCTCGGGGTGGAGCGCCTACGTGGAGGGCGCCGCCGAGCGCAAGATCACCCACGCCCGGTACACGACCACCCACGAGTTCGGCCATCACATCGACTACACCGCCCGAGACAAGCTCGGCGAGGACGCCTGGGATCAGCTCGTGCAGGACACCATCGAGGCCGACTGGCGCCGGGTGCGGGGCACCAAGGGCAAGCTCCGCCGGACCCAGGAGCGGAGCAGGGGCCGGGCGAAGCTGCCGCCGGAGATGGCCGCCCACGTCAAGGAGCATCTGTCCACGTACGCCACGACTAACCTCCGGGAGGTCATGGCTGAGGTCGTCGCCGAGGCGACCCTGTCCCTCAACCCCCGGCCTCTCGCCACCGCCCTGTACAAGCTCCTGTTGAAGCACGCAGAAGGAATCGCATGACGAGTCTCGGCCCGCCGATCTGCATGAGCTGCGCCCGGATGGCCCGGGGACCTAATGCCGCCGTCGGGACGTGCGAGGCGTTCCCGGAGGGCATCCCCGACGACATCTGGCTCGGGGGCTACGACCATCGGCTGCCGTACCCGGGCGACGAGGGCGTCCTGTTCTCGCTGGCCCTCAGCCCCGACGCCGCCGCCGGGCTGGAGGCCTACGACGACTCGGGCCGGGCCGGGTCCGCCCAGATCGGCTACAAGGTCCCTCCCTCCTGACCGACGCCGGGCGTATGCTCCCGGTCATGCCTCCGCAGCTTGCCCCTGCCCCGTTCCCTCTCGTCCGTCAGGCTGGCGCCGCCTGGGAGGTGCACGCAGGCGACGACGTCCTCGCCGTGCGAGACACCTACCCGGAGGCTGTCGCCTTCCTGGCTGACCTGGCCGCCGACGAGGGCGCCCCAACACCGAGCTCTGACGGCCTGTTGCCGGAGACGTGGACGGGCGAGGTGGCCATCGCCTACAACGAGCAGCCCGACCCGGAACGTGACTTCACGAACGTCAAGTGGGGGTGGCGTGACCCGGAGGCGAGCCTGGTCCCGCTCATGTTGCAGACCAGCACCGAGATGGGCCACTTCGGCGCCGAGCTCGCCGGGTTCATCCAGTCGTTCGAGCTGACCGGGACGGGCGAGCCGAACGCCACCGGCCGCTTCTACGACACCGAGGCTGGGCGCACCGCCCGGGGCCTGTTGCTCGGGGGCCGCAAGTTCGGCGTGAGCGTGGACCCGGACAGCGACACGACCGCCGACTACATGTGCATCGAGGAGGACGACGACGGGTTCTGCCAGGCGGCCATGTGGAGCTTCACGTACTACAGCATCGCCGGGCTGACCATGACGCCGTTCCCGGCCTTCGCCCGAGCCAACATCGTTCTGGCCGGGGCCGAGACGGCCGACAGCTCCGCCCCTGAGGACACCGTGGAGGCCGCTCTGGAGGGCCTCGTTGCTGCGAGTGCAGCCCGCCCGGACCGGCGTGCCCGACCGCCCAAGGCGTGGTTCACGATGCCGGAGCCTGAGTTCGGCGACCCGCTCCTCGTGCAACAGGACCTCGCTGGGGAGCGGTGGGGCGTGCCCCTGACCATCACCGAGGAGGGCCACGTCTTCGGCCACCTGGCGCTGTGGGGCGAGTGCCTGCGGGTAGGCCGGGAGGACGTCTGCATCCAGCCGCCCGACAGCGCCCGGGCTTACGCCGAGTTCATGGTCTGCTCGACCCGCACCGCCGAGGGAGAGCTCGTGGCGACGGGCGCCATGGTGGTCGGCTGCCCGCACTACCCCGTCTCGGGCGTGGACCGCTCCCACCCGTCGGTCGTGCGTGACTACTACGCCGAGGCCGGGCTGGGCTGGGCTGACGTGCGAGCGAGCTCTGGGGCGTTCGGCCCGTGGATCACCGGCCGGGTCCGCCCCGACGTGACCCTGGCGCAGCTGTCCGTCTTGCAGAGCGTCCCGCCCTCAGGCGACTGGTCGTTCTCCCCGGAGGACGGGGGCCTGGAGCTGTGCGCCATCCTGTCCGTCAACAAGCCCGGCTACCCGGTGCGCCGTGAGGCCATCGCCGCCGCCGCTCTCCCCGCTGACAGCCTCGCCGACGGCGCCTCCGTCGCAGCGCACCTGGTCGGCCGGACGGTCATGGCGCTGACCGGCGCCAACAGGGTGCGTCCGTGCCCCGAGTGCAACCAGAGGCACGCCGCTGCCCAGACGGCCACCAGCCGGGAGCTCGCCGCTCTCGCACGCATCGAGGCCCTCCTCCGGACCATCGACCGGCGCACCCTCCACTTGAACGGCGCCGCCATGCAGACGGCCCGGGCCCGTCTCTTTCCCCCGACCATCCGTGACTGACCGCTCCGGCATGGTGTACCTTCCCCGCTGACACCGAGCAGGGGGGCGCATAGACGCCCCCCAGCCGAGCGCCGGGCAGCACAGCTCCCGGGACTCCTGCTCCGTTCGCCGTCTCAACCGACCGCTGACGCAAACAGGAGATTCCCATGCAGGTGCTGACCGAGCTTCTGGCCCGTGTGGCCCAGGGCCTCACCGAACTGACCGACGAGGAGCTGGCGCTCCTCCTGGACGAGGTTGTCTCCGAGGCTCTGGCCCTCGCCGAGACGGACGACAGCGACGAGGCGTTGACGCTGGTGCAGCAGGCCGTGGAGGCCCGCACTGCGATCGTCGCCGAGCAGACGCAGCGTGCAGCTGACGCCGACGGCCGGGCGACCCGGGCCGCCGACCTCATCGCCGCCCTCAACGCCGGGCCCGACGACGACCCGGAGCCCGAGCCGGAGCCGGAGCCGGAGGAGCCCGAGGCCGAGGCGGCCGAGGCCACCGAGGCGGAGATCGCCGAGGTTGTCGCAGAGGCCGAGGAGGTCGTGCAGGAGGCCCTGGAGCCTGTTGCGGCGAGCTCTGCCCCTGTGGTGTCCCGTGTGGCAGCCCGCCGCCCGGCCAGCCGGGCCGTCTCCCGTGCGCAGGCCCGCCCGGCCCGCCAGGTCGGCTCCGTCGCAGAGTGGGGCCTCGTGGCCTCCGCCAACGCCCCCGGCACGGTCAACGCCGGAGCGCCCGTCCGCACCGAGGTGGAGCTCGCCGACATGTTCCTGGAGGCTTGGGCCGCCAGCGAGAGCTACCGGGGCCCGTCCACCTACATCAAGCTCGCCCGTGCAGGCCAGCTCGCCTCTCCCCGCACGTTCGGGGCGGCCCGCTTCCTCGACCGGGACGAGACGGGCAACGGCCGCAAGATCAGGGACGTGACCAGCGCCGAGGCCATCACGGCCGCCGGGGGCATCTGCGCCCCGGTCGAGGTGCGCTACGACATCCCCTTCGTCGGCTCGACCGAGCGCCCCGTCAGGGACGCCCTCGTCCGCTTCGGCGCCGACCGTGGTGGCGTCCGCACCATCCCGCCGGCAGTCATGAGCGAGTTCGAGGCTGGCGTGGACCTGTGGACCGAGGCGAACGACGTCAACCCCACCGACCCCACGGTCAAGCCGTGCCTCGTCATGACCTGCCCCGAGGAGGAGGAGACGGTCGTTGACGCCATCACCAAGTGCTTGGAGATCGGCAACTTCCGGGCCCGGTACTTCCCCGAGCAGGTCGCAGAGTGGACCCAGATGCTGTCCGTCTGGCAGGCCCGCTTCGCCGAGCAGAACCTGATCACCCAGATCGCCGCTGGCTCGACCGACATCTCCGTCGGCCAGGTGCTCGGCACGGTCCGGACGATCCTGGCCTCGCTCGCCCGGGAGATCGCCGCCGTGCGGTACCGCTACCGGATGCCTCGGAGCTTCCCCCTGCGCCTCCTGTTCCCGGAGTGGATCTACGAGAACATGAAGGCCGACCTGATCCGGCAGATGCCGGTCGGGACGCTCGAGGAGACGCTGGCCGTCGCCGACAGCACGCTGGATCGGTTCTTCGCCGCCCTCAACATCCGCATCACCCTCATGAAGGAGGGCGAGACGGGCCAGGGCTTCGGAGCGCAGGGCGACGGGACGCTCAACCCGTGGCCGTCCACGGTCATCGGCTACATCTTCCCCGAGGGCACGTGGCTGTTCCTCGACGGGGGCACGCTGGACCTGGGCATCTACCGGGACAGCGGCCTGATCGAGACGAACGATTACCGCATGTTCTCGGAGACGTTCGAGGCCGCCCACTTCCACGGGCAGTTCTCCCACCGCTTCATCTTCGACATCTGCCCGGACGGCTCGGCGTCGGCTCTGATCGACATCGACCCGTGCACGCTGGGTAGCTGACCCAAGGCGAGACGGCCCCGGGGGACCAGAGCTGGAGGGCTCCCCCCCGGGGCCGACCCGTACCCGCCGACCGCCAGGAGGCCTGAGTGGCGCAGTCGCAGACCAACATCACTGCCATCCCCGCCGACCCGCCCCGATACGGCCTGATCCAACAGCTCCTCCGTGACACCCCCGACGAGCTCCGGGACCGCTTCGTGCAGGGCTGGACGTTCCTGCCGGAGGGCTGCGACCCGTCTGGCGCCGAGCCGGTCATCTGCGCCACCTCGACGGCTGAGGTGGACGGTGGAGACGGCCCGGCCGTCATCGCCGGGCAGCCCGTTTGGCTGTGGGCGGAGGACAGCTGCTCCACGTTCGGCTTCATGAGCCGAGACTGGAACGGCCGGGTCCGCCGGGCTCTCGACGCCAAGCAGTCGTACGACCTCGCCCGGGAGCTCTGGGAGGGCGTCGCCAGCCAGATCGGCGGGCTGGGCAACATGTACCTGAGCGCCCCGGACGCCAACATCGTCACGTCAGGCGCCTTCGCTGTGGCCAAGGGCGTCGGCTGCCTGGAGGCCGCCCTCGCCACCGGCCTCGCCGGGCAGCCCGGCCTCATCCACATCACGCCCCAGGCGCTCATGCACCTCGTCACCATGAACGCTGTCCGCTTCGACTCCGGCACGTGGCGCACCCCGCTCGGGACGGCCGTCATCGCCGACGCCGGGTACTCGGGCGCCGGGCCCGGCAACGAGCCCGCCGGGGACACGCAGTGGGCCTACGCCACGCCGATGATCCGGGTGCACCTCGCCGAGGTCATCGTCCGCCCGAGCTCGACCGACGACCGGGAGCAGCTGGCCGCCGCCATGAACATCGGCACGAACCTGATCACCGTGCGGGCTGGGCGTCTCGCACAGCTCGTGTGGGCGTCCGAGTGCGTCCACGCCGCCGCCGAGCTCGACCTGCCGGTGTGCGGCTACGGGACGGGCTCGTGAGCGACGTCTCCGCCAGCGACCTGTCCTCCACCGACCGTGGGGGCGTGCTCGAGAACGACCTCACCATGGACGAGCAGGGTGGGGGCGGAGGGGGCTGCCCGCCGGGGGAGGAGTGTCTGCCCGACGACTTCATTGACCCTGACGACTGCCCGGGCTGCCCTGATGGGGAGGAGTGCCTCCCGTCCAACTTCGTGGAGCCCTGCCCCGAGGGCCAGGAGTGCCTGCCGTCAGACTTCATCGACCCGGACGACTGCCCGGGCTGCGTGGGCGACTACGTGCCTTTCTGTCTCAACGAGAACGCCGACGACGTTGACACGCTGATCCTGGCGCTGACCCCGTTCGCCTACTACCCCATGGACGACGCCTCGGGGCTGATCCAGGACGCCTCGGGCAACGGCAACCACGCCACGGCCGCCCAGGGGACCGCCGCCTACGCCCAGGCGCCGATCACCTCCAAGGTCGGCAACTCGATCCGCTTCGACGGGCAGGGCTTCACGATCCCCAAGCCTCAGGCGACGCTGGGCGGTGGGGCCGCCTGGTCGTTCATCTGGCTCCAGCTCATCACCGTATGGCACGGCACCGGCTCGACAGCCGAGGCGCCCGTCCCCTTCGGCGTATCTCAGTCCTCCAACAGTGACGCCCTCACGCTCATCCTCGCCGGGGGCGACCTGTACGTGATCTTCGCCCAGGATGGCGCTCAGAACTACGCCAGCTACTTCCCCGAGGCCGACCTCGTCGGACGTGTGGCAGTGATCGCCCTCGTGTGCAACGGGGACAACCAGCCGCAGATGTACGTCGATGGCGTCCGCTGGGGTGCCACTCAGACAGCGGGCGCAGGCTCGGGAAACGATCTTCGCATCGGCTCTATGAGCGACGGCTTCTGGGGCCACTCCGATATGCGGATGTCGAACCTCGCCTCGTTCGACCGGGGGCTCACCCACGCCGAGGTTCTGTCCATCACCGAGGCCCTGCACGACGCCGCCTCCCTGGCGGCCTGCCTAGTCCCCTGACCGCCTACCGACCACCCAACGTGACGGCCCGCCCGCCACGTGCCATAGTCCCGAAACCACCAAACACGCCATCAAGGAGTGACCTGTGCCCGAACATTGCTTGCCCCAGGTCCAAGCCATTGCGATGCGGGTGACTGCGCTCGACCTGTCGGGCGTCCCGCTTCCGGGCACGGACACCATGATCGTCAGCAACGCCCTGTCGTCGCTGGCCGTCTCGCCCGTCTACACCGACGGTGACGAGATCGAGGAGAAGGGCGCCAACGGTGGCGTCTGCGTGAACTACCGGAGCGCCGACACCTTCAAGCGCCTCGACCTCACCCTCACCCTGTGCACCCCTGACCCGTACCTGGAGGCCGCCATCTCCGGCGGAGACGTCCTGGAGGCCGGGGGCCTCGTGGGCTTCGCCGCCCCGCCGCTGGGCATCGTGACGGGTGCCGGTGTGAGCATCGAGCTCTGGGCTCTCCGCATCGACAACGGCGCCCTGGACGTGGACTCCCCGTACGCCTGGCACGTCTACCCGAGGGTGCAGAACCTGCGCCTCGGCGACTACACCCATCAGAACGGCGCCCTGCTGCCCGTGTTCTCGGGGCAGGCCGTGGAGAACCCCAACTGGTTCGACGGCCCGGGCAACGACTGGCCCGCCACCAGCGACCGGGTGCACCAGTGGATCGAGACTGCGAGCTACCCGACGCCTGTCTGCGGGTACACCGAGCTCGTCGCCAGCTAGACCTGTCCCAGAGCTCCGGCCCGGGCCCAAACGCCTCCCGGGCCGGAGCTCGTGACCGTGGGAGACTGAGACGATGCCGGGCACCTGCGCACCCTGGGCGACCCTCGCCGACGTCTGCTCGCCCTGCGACGACTACGAGTTCGACGCCGGGCTGCTCGGCGACACACTCCAGTGGGCCAGCGACATCCTGTTCAACCTGACCAAGCGCCGCTGGTCCGGGAGCTGTGAGCAGACGGTCCGCCCGTGCACGGGCCTCGACCGCTACCGCTGGGCGCCGACCGGCCAGTACTTCTGCGGTTGTTCCACGTGGAACAGCTGCGGGTGCTCGACTTGGAGCGAGCTGATCCTGCCCGTGTACCCCGTCACCGAGGTCACGGCCATGATCGACGGCGTGGCCGTGGACGCCGCCCGCATGCGGATCGATGACGGCTTCAAGCTCGTGTGGCTGCCCGACGAGACGGACCCGGGCTCCCGGCAGGGGTGGCCGTGCTGCCAGCGGGTAGACGCCCCCCCGACGGAGGAGGGCACGTACGAGCTGACGATCACCTACGGCGAGGAGCCGCCCATCGGGGGCGTCATGAGCGCCGCCATCCTCGGCTGCCAGCTCGCCCTCGGCTGCCAGCCCGAGACGATCGGGGCGTGCCGCCTCCCCAAGCGGGTGACCGCCATCACCCGCCAGGGCGTGACGGTGGCCGCCGTGCTCGACCCTCTGGAGCTGTTCGCCAAGGGCCTGACGGGGCTCCCCGAGGTGGACCTGTGGGTGCAGTCCGAGAACCTGGGGCAGGCGTCCAGGGGGGCGACGATCTTCCAGCCCGGCCAGCGGACCCGACAGTCGTACCGGCGCCCGGGGAGCTTCTGACCGGGAAAGTTTCCGCATCTGGGCAGGTTCGGGGGCGTAGACGGAGCGGCTAATCGCTGTTAGTCTGGACCTGTCGCAAAGAGCTCCCGCCCCCGGCCCGTAACGGAGGCCGAGGCACCACCCGGTCGGTAACGCAGACCGGGAAGGGGGCTCCGAGCGGCCCGACCCCGAGGGGCGGCAGGGACGCCGGATGCAACTGCCTGCGTGACCCGCCCCGGGGGGCCGGACCCCAACCCAGCACGAGGCCAGGAGGCCCACCATGAGCAAGACCCAGCCCACCCTCACCATCACCGTCCCCGGCCGCTTCCTCATGGCGGAGGCCCCCAAGGGCGCCAAGGTCGTCAAGCCCGGCACCCGCCAGTCCACGGTCGAGTTCACCTCGGCGCAGCTGATCGAGTTCATGGCGAAGGCGGCCCACTTCGCCAACCACAAGAACTTCAGCCCGGTCCCGGCCGACCTGTGGCCGGTCATCGACTCGGCCCGCAACACGGTCAAGGCGCTCGACGCCAACGCCGCTGTGGCGGAGTTCCTCGGCATCCAGGGCCCCGTCGTTCCCCGGACGGCCCCGGCCCCCGAGGTCATCGAGGTCCCCGAGTCGATCACCATCGTGGTCGAGACGCCGGACCCGGCCCCCGAGGTTGGCGACATCGACCCGGTCGCAGTGAAGCGGGCTGCCCGCAACGCCGCAGCCCGTGAGCGCCGTGCAGCCAAGAAGGCGAAGGCGAACGCCTGACCCTCAGGGGGGGAGACCTCGCCGGGTGCGGGAAACGCCCCGGGGCAGGAAGGCTCCCCCCCACCTGGTCCAAGCAGCGCCCCCCGTCCACACCAGGGCCGGGGGGCGCTCTGCGTTCTCGGGGCCGCTAACCCCGGTAACGTCTGGCGCCATGCGCATCGCCTACATCGGCAACTTCACCCGCCCCTGGTGCACCGAGGTCCACGTGGCCGCCGCCCTCACCGAGCTCGGCCACAGCGTGGTCCGTCTCCAGGAGAACCGCACCCAGCTCGACCAGCAGACCAAGGCCCTGCTCCACGGGGGCAACCGGCCGGGCCGCCTCGGGCAGGCGCCCCCGGACCTGTTCATCTGGACTCGCACGTGGGGCGTGCCGCCCGCCCAGGCGAACGGGATGCTGGAACAGCTGCGGGCCGCCGGGGTGCCCATCGTGTCGTTCCACCTGGACCGCTACCTCGGCATCGAGCGTGAGGGGATGGTGGACTCGGAGCCGTTCTTCCGGACGGACCTCCTGTTCACGCCCGACTCGGGCGACTGGGCCGCCCACGGTGTGCGGGCCCACTGGATGCCGCCGGGGGTGGACCGGGCCGAGGCCAACGCCGTGTACCGGCCGAACCCCAAGCGGTGGCCGTGGAAGGTGGTCATGGTCGGGAGCTTCCCGTACCCGCACCCCGACTGGCACCCGGTACGAGCGGAGGTCGTCTCTCATCTGAGAGCCCGTTACGGAGACGCCTTCGCCGTGCTGCCCGCCGATCAGGGGGGCCGACCGATCCGCAACGCCGACCTGGGGGAGCTCTACGCCACCGTGCCGGTGGTGGTGGGCGACAGCTGCTGGGCCGGGATGGCCGACGACCCGGGCGGCTACTGGTCCGACAGGGTGACCGAGACGCTGGGCCGGGGCGGCTACCTCATCCACCCGCACAGCGCCAAGCTCGCCGAGATGTACCCCGACCTCGCCCTCTACAGCCTGGGCAACATGGACGAGCTCGGCACGCTGATTGACGAGGTGCTGGAGCCCCCGAACGACCTGATCGCTGCCGCTGTGGCGAGGGCCCGGGTCCGCAACAGGGAGCTCGTGCTCGGCCGGGACACCTACGCCCACCGCATGGAGGAGCTTCTGGTCACAGCGATGGACGCCGCCCAGATCAGGGAAGCGTCCCGGCCTGTGCCGCCAGCCCCTCCGCCGAGGGCCCTGAGGAGGGCCCCTCGTGTGCCGGAGAGCCCCGAGGTCGCCGCCGCTGCCCAGACGGTCACTGGCACCTACCGGCCCCGCAGGCTGCGTCATACGTTCCGCTGGGCTGAGGGCGTCTCCGACAGCCACGCCGTCAAGGAGGTGTGGGACAACGACGACTACGGGATGGCCGGGCTTCCGCTGGCCGGGGCGACCGTCATCGACGTCGGCGCCAACCTGGGCGCCTTCTCCGTGCTGGCGGCCATGCTCGGCGCCCGAGACGTGCACGCCTACGAGCCTCACCCGGAGACGTTCGCCTGCCTGCTCGAGAACGTGGCGGCCTGCAGGGTGGCGAACAGGATCACGTGCCACAACCACGCCGTGGGGGGCTGGGCCCGGGTGGATGCGCTGGTGGGCTCTGGGGGTGGCGCTCACATCGGGGCCGGGGTGGACGGGCCCGAGGTGGCTGTGCTCGACATCTCGGCCGTGCTGGAGCCGGTCCAGGGGGAGGTCGTTCTGAAGCTGGACTGCGAGGGCTCCGAGTACGAGATCATCGACGGGCTGGCCGACGCTGACTGGGCGAAGGTCAAGGCGGTGGTGATGGAGTGGCACGGGCCCGGCATGCCCCACCTGGCCCACATCGACCTCGACCGCTGGGGGCCGATGGTCCAGCGTCTGGCCGACCACGGGGCGTTGACGATCAAGGGCCACCCGCATCTGGGTGGGCTTCTGTGGTGCAGGAGGTACTGATGCTGGGGCGTGTGGCGCTGGTGAAGGTGCGGGCGACCGCCGAGAGCGTGGATCCGGAGACGGGGGTGCGCCGCTTCTGGCGGATCGAGTCTCGCCGGGCGCACCTGGAGGAGACCATGGTGGGGCAGATGGGCGGTTGGCCCGAGATGGTGCTCTCCCTGGGCGTGGCCAGCTTCTACCAGGCCTCGGGCGTTACGCCCGACTGCACGTTCGCCTGGGCGGAGGACGAGGCCACCTTGGCCGAGCACTTCCCCTGGCACGAGGAGGGCTGATGATGCCTGTACTGATGGAGCGTGACCGACGAGGAGCTCCAGGCGATGGGCGACTACTGCATGGCGCTGCTGGAGGAGGGAGGCCGGGTCGAGGAGGTCTACTGGCTGCTGGTGGAGGCCCGGGAGAGGGGGAGCTGGCGTGGACCCTCTGATGATCGTGAGCCCCCACCTGGATGACGCCGTGCTGTCCTGCGGGCAGCTGATGGCCGGAAGGCCCGACTGCGTGGTGGTGACCGTGTTCGCCGGGGCGCCGCTCAACGTGCAGACCACCCCCTACGACGAGGCGTGCGGCTTCCGGGACAGCGACGAGGCGCTGACGCTCCGCCGGGACGAGGACGCCGAGGCGTGCGCCCGTCTCGGGGCGACACCGATCCATCTGGACTTCCCTGACGGCCAGTACGAGCCCAAGCAAGAGCTCCTGTTCCACATCACCGACAAGCTCCTGCGGACGTGGGAGGCGCTGGGGCGCCCCCCAGTGCTCGGCCCGGCCGGGCTGATGCACCCCGACCACGAGCAGGTCGCCGCCGCCTGCATCAGGGCGTTCGGCTGGCAGGCCCGCTGCCCGGAGCTGTACGTCTACGAGGAGCTTCCCGCCCGGGTGCTGTGGCCGGAGAGCGTGGAGCCCGCTCTGACCCGCTGGGAAGTGGGCACGGTGCACCATTACGCCCCGGGCTTCCTCGGCACCGGGTCCAAGGTCCGCAAGGCGGCCGCCATCAGGGCCTACCGTAGCCAGATGCCTCAGATCGCCCCGCTGGGGGATGGCGCCGGGCGGACGTGCCTGTTCGTTCCCGAGCGCTACTGGAGGCCGTCATGATCCGGCTCAACGTGGGCTGCGGGCTCGACGTGCGAGACGGCTGGGTCAATGTCGATCTTGGCTCGTGGGACTACGACCCGGAGGGGCCCGACGCCGACCTGGGGCCCCGGCTCGTGCTGCCGCCCGGGGTGCTCTACGCCGACGCCGCCGAGGACCTCGGGGAGTGGCACGGCCGGTGCGAGACGGTCCTGCTCAACCACGTCCTCCACATGCTCCCCTACGACCAGGCCGACGTGGCGCTCGACCAGTGCGCCCGATGCCTGGCGCCGGGGGGCGAGCTCGTCATCGTGGAGGCAGACGTCCTGGGCGTCATCGGTGGGCCGAGGGCCAACTGGCCTGTCGCCGAGCTCGTCGCCGACGACGTGGAGCCGACGGTGCAGGGCAAGTTGCTCCGGTGGGCCGTCTGGCACGGCACCCGCCGCTCGCTGTGGAGCGTGGAGAGCCTGATCGAGCGGCTGACCCGCCGGGGCCTGGAGGCCGACGAGACGGAGGCCATCTGGGGCCGGGAGGCCGAGTCGTTCGCCGTGTTCGGGGCCCGGCCCGAGTGAAGGTCGGGCTCGTCGTCCGGGCGGACAACCGAGGCCTCGGGAACGTGACGTGGGAGGCCGCCCGCCACCTCGACGTAGACCGCATCCTCATCGTTCGCATGGGGGGCTCCCAGGCGTTCGGGGGCTGGCACCCGGAGCGGTACGAGGGGCTGGCCCGCTGGGTGATCACGCTGCCGTTCGACGGCCACCAGCTCGACAAGCGCCACGTGGTCAACTGGCTGGACGGCCTCGACGTGGCGTACAGCGCCGAGACGTTCTACGACTGGCGGATGGTCGAGTGGGCCCGAGAGCTCGGCGTGGGGACCGTCTGCCACGTGATGCCCGAGTTCTTCAAGCACCACCGGCAGAAGGACTTGCCGCCACCGACGGCGTGGTGGGCGCCGACGCCGTGGCGTCTCGACCAGCTGCCGAACAGCACCCGGCTGGTGCCGGTGCCGGTGGCGCTGGACCGCTTCCCCGACGCCTACGAGCCGTACACGGGCGGAGAGCTCCGGGTGCTCCACCCGGCCGGGAAGCTCGCCATGGCCGACCGGAACGGCACCCGTCTCCTGCTGATGACGCTGCGCCGAGCGAAGCGCCCGATGACCGTGACGGTCCTGAGCCAGGACGGGCAGGTGCCCGCCTACCGGCAGGTCACCCGGCACATCACCCTCGACGTGGTGAAGGGCGACCGGCCGCACTACTGGGACGGCTACTACGGCCACCACCTGTGCGTCATTCCCCGCCAGTACGGAGGGCTGTGCCTGCCCGCCCAGGAGGCCGCCGCCGCCGGGCTGCCGCTGATGATGACGGACTGCTCGCCGAACGACTGGTACCCGGCCGAGCTCCTACCGGCCACGCTGACCGGAGCTGTGGGCGCCCCCTGTGGGCCGCTGGCCACGTACCGGCCCGACCCCATGAAGCTCGCCGCCCGTCTCGACGCCATCACCGCCGACGAGCTCGGGGACCTCGCATGGCAGTCGTTCGCCTGGGCCCAGGCCCACTCGTGGGAGGCGCTGCACGAGCTCTGGCTCGCCGAGCTCGCTCTGGCCGCCGGGTGATCGACGCCTTCGCCAGCCTGCCGCACTACGCAGAGCACCTGCTGCCCGTCTGGGAGGCGCTCCCGGAGGGGGCCCGAGGGACGTTCTGGAAGGCCGGGCCGTACATGGCTGACCAACCGGGCAGCAACCTCCCCAACGGCCGTCTCCGGGCAGTGGGGGCCGCCACTCCGGGCAACCTCGTGATGGTGGCCTCCGCCGGGGACACCCAACAGCTCCCCGGCCGCCGCTTCGTGCTCGTGGAGCACGGCGCCGGGCAGACCTACGAGGGCATCCGGTCCCGGTCGTACTCCGGCTCCCACGGGTGGGACGACGCCGTCCTGTTCCTCACGCCCAACGAGACGGTCGCCGGCAGATGGCGAGCCCGCTACCCGGCCGCCCGGGCTGTCGCCGTGGGCTGCCCCCGTCTCGACTTCTGGCACCGCAACCGGGCCGCCCGGCCGATGACGGTCGCCGTCACGTTCCACTGGGACAACCCGCTGCTGCCCGAGACGAGGTGGGCGTTCCCGCACTTCAAGGCCGGGCTGGAACAGCTCCGGGACGACTGCGCCGCCCTCGGCTACGAGTTGATCGGCCACGGCCACCCTCGGGCGTGGGGCATGCTGTCCCGCTGGTGGGGGGCGTTCGGCATCACCCCAGCCGAGAGGTGGCACATGATCGCCGGGTGCGAGGCGCTGATCGGCGATAACACCAGCGCCCTCCCCGAGTTCGCCTCCCTCGGCAAGCCCGTCGTTTGGATGAACAGCCCCAAGTACCGCCGGGACGTGCACCACGGGGGCCGCTTCTGGGAGTGGCCCGCCGGTCAGCCCCAAGCGGACGGGCCGGGAGAGCTCCGGGGAGCTCTGGTGCGGGCCCTGTACGGGGAGGGGGAGGAGAGCCGACGGCGCATGGTGCGGAGCATCTACTGTGCGACGGACGGGCACGCCGCCGAGCGTGCCGCAGCCGCCATCCTGGAGGTCCTGTGAACCCGTACGCCAGCCGCCCCGACCAGGCCCCCCGGATGTCCGTCCCCGAGACGGAGAGCAAGATGGACCAGCTGCAGCGCCGCCTCCGGCAGCTGGGCGCCACCGGGGAGGAGTCGCTGGCGCTCCTCGAGCACTGGTATCAGGACACCGACGACTGGGGCGACGAGGACCGGGCCCGCATCATGCGCTCGTCGGACACGGCTCTCCGGGCGATGATCGTGCAGGTGCGGAAGGAGTGGGCTGATGCAACCGGGTGACCGCCTGTTCGCCTGGTGCCAGGCGGTCATGGACGCCTTGGAGGCGTGGGAGATCGCCAACACCGAGGGGTGGCTGCTCCCGGCCCGCCGGGTGATCAGCCACGGGGCGCCCGCCTGGGACTGCGAGCTTGTCGCCGTGTGGGCCGAGGGGACCATCGGCTACGAGGGCGACGTGAGCCTCCCGACGTCAGGCCCGCTGTCGCCGTCGGCGCCTCGCTCGATGCGGGTAGCCACGCTGGGCGTCACCATCGTCCGCTGCGACCTCAGCGCCGCCGAGCTCGACCTGCGAGGAGGGGAGGCGGAGCTCCCGTCGGCCGCTTCCGTGACGAACACGGCCCAGCTGACCTACCAGGACCAGGCGCACGTGATGAACGCCCTCCTGGCGAAGGATCAGAGCGCTGGCCGCCCGTTCGGCGTGCACCAGTGGTCGCCGAACGGGTGGGCGCCCGAGGGCCCCGACGGGGGGCTCGCCGGGTCCACGCTCCGCATCAACGTGGCTCTGGTGATCCCGGTCGCCTGATGGCGCTCAAGGGGAGCTTCGCCGGGCACGTCGTCATCGACAACCGGGCGCTGAACCAGGTGCTCCACGGCGCCTCCGGCCCGGTGGCGAAGGCGCTCCTCGTGGCGGGGGACATCGTGAAGGCCGGGGCCCGACGCCGGGTGGGCGTCTACAAGCGTGCGCCGGGCGACCCGCTTCCCCGCTCGGGAGGCCGCCGACCGGGCACCCTCCGGGACAGCATCGTGAAGCGCCTCGTCGTCGGCGGGCCCGAGGGCGTCAAGGTGCTGGTGGGCTCTGAGGACCCCATCGCCCTCCTCCACCACGAGGGGACCATCCCCCACAGGATCACCGCCCGCCGCAAGCCGTTCCTCGTGTTCTACTGGCCCGCCGCCGGGAAGGTCATCCGCATCAGGTCCGTGAACCACCCGGGCACCCAACCCAACCGCTACCTGGCCGACAGCCTCCCCGACTTGCGGGCCCGCTTCTGATCTAGGCTCCGGCGCCGTGACCCGTCATCGTGACTTCGCCGTCATCTCCGCTGAGCCCGAGCCTCTGTCTTTCACCGTGTCCGGTATCCGGGTTAGCACCGGGGAGCCCTGGTCCGAGACGTTCAAGTGCTGGCCTCGCATCGCACCCCAGGCGATGGCCGACCTTGCCCTGGCGATGCGGGTGACGCCGGAGGGCGAGCGCATCTGGAACGCCGGGGCTGTGATTGGGTTCGTGCGCCGGGCGCTGATGGACGTGGAGCCGGTCGCCGTCAACGGGGAGACGCCCCCGTTCGACCCGACCCAGATGGCCAAGTCTCAGCGTGGCCGCTGGCAGGCGCTCGTGAACGACTCCGACCGGGCCCTCAACATGCAGGACGACCTCGGGCCGATCCTCCTGTGGCTGGCGGAGGAGTACACGGGCCGCCCTACCGAACCGCCCTCCACCTGACGGCTTGGGCGGTCACGAACAGCAGCTACTGCAACGCCAAGCTGACCACCCTCGGGGTGGACCGAGAAGCGCTGACCCTCGACTCGCTGTGCGACCTGATCCACATGCTGATGGTCGAGACGGCCCACCTTCCTCACAACCGGGTGGCAGAGCTCGTGGACCAGCCGTTCTGGATCGAGCGGGACACGTGGGGGCAGGGTCCGGTGTCCGAGGCCGCCCACCGTGCAATGATGGCGCTGACCGGGGGCCCAGCCCCCCTGCGTGACCCGTCAGCCCAGCGCCCCCGGCCCGTCGGGACGGTGGTGCCCGAGACGCCCCAGGAGAGCCCGGCATGACCGTGGTTGGCGAGGCCTTCGTCGTCATCCGCCCCGACGACGACAAGTTCGTCCAGGAGCTCTCCCAGATCAACCTCAGCAAGGCCGGGCAGAAGATGTCCCAGCAGCTGAGCAACGCCCTGGAGACGGTCGGCGCCGACCTCCGCCGGGAGATCGAGCAGGAGCTCGGGGCTGTCCCCGACACACTCGACGTGGACGTCCGGGTGGACGCCAACACCGCCCAGGCGAGCTCCGCCATCCGCAGCCTGGAGGCCCAGGGCGAGGGCCTGGACATCAACGTGCCGATTGACGCCGACGCCGACCCGCTCCTGGCGGACATCAAGCGCATCCAGCGTGAGGCGGAGATCGCCGAGGACCGCCTGGTCCGCATCGGCCGGGCCGGGGACACCTTCGTGTCCGCCGGGCAGAAACTGAGCGTCGGGCTGACCCTCCCGCTGATCCTCCTCGGCAAGCAGGCCATCGGCATCGCCACAGACGTGGAGACGACCCTCGCCCAGACCATCGGCCTCGCCGGGGGCACCGCCGAGCAGGTCGAGCAGGCCAACGTCGTCATCCGGAGCCTGGCCGGGGAGACGGGCAAGAGCCTGACCGACCTGTCCGAGGCGCTGCTGGCCATCTTCTCCGCCGGGTTCACCGGCCAGCAAGCCTTCGACGTCCTCGACGCCTCAGCCCGGGCCGCCGCCGCCGGGCTGGGCGACACCAGGGACGTAGCGAACGCCATCACCGGAGCTGTCGCCGCCTACGGGCCCGAGGTGCTGAACGCCGCCCAGGCGACGGACATCCTCGTCAACACCGTGAAGGAAGGCAAGGCCGAGGCGTCCCAGCTGGCCCCCCAGTTCGGCCGTCTCCTCCCTCTCGCCGCCGAGCTCGGAGTGGGGTTCGATGACGTGGGCGCCGCCCTGGCGTTCCTGACCCGTGAGTCGGGGGACGCCTCCCAGTCGGCCACCGCCGTTGCGGGCATCCTCCAGAAGCTCGTCAAGCCGACCCAGCAGGGAGCCGAGGCCCTGTTGGCCGCCGGGTTCTCGAGCGAGAGCCTCCGGGAGAGCCTGGCCGACCAGGGGCTGCTCGGCACCCTCCGGGACGTCCGCAAGGGCCTGGAGGAGACGGGCGGCTCGCTGGGCGAAGTGTTCGAGGACGCCGAGGGGTTCGTCGGGGTGCTGTCCCTCACCCGGGAGGAGGGCGCCGCCGTCGATGCCGTGTTCAACAACCTGAGCAACAGCGCCGGCACCCTGGACTCCGCCTTCGGGGCGTTCGATGCGACCAAGGCCGCCGAGCTCGCCAAGGCCTCCGCCACCGCCCAGACGGCCCTCGCTGACATCGGCAACGTCGCCTTGCCCGTGCTCGCCGAGGTGCTGAGCCTGTTCGCCAAGGGCGCCGCCCTGTTCTCCGCCCTGCCAGCGCCGCTGCAGACGGCCGCCGTGGGAGCTCTGGCGCTGGCCGCCGCCCTGGGGCCGGTCATGATCATCGGCGGGAAGATCCTCCAGAACTTCGGCACGATCCAGACGGCCGCCGGGAAGCTCGGCAACAAGCTCGATGATGTCTTCGGGGCCGGGTCGGGCGCCAAGT
>Ga0208320_1000007_pt1 | contig 48678 bp, 76 predicted proteins | sample EasRivMeERMZT299_FD_187531 | JGI IMG/M metagenome (GOLD analysis project Ga0208320, IMG submission 187531) | Soil microbial communities from meander-bound floodplain in the East River, Colorado, USA - East River MetaG ERMZT299 (SPAdes) (version 2) | ecosystem: Environmental > Terrestrial > Soil...
TGACGCAGCCGCGCGCGCTGGCGTCGCGGGCGTCCGGTTGGGACGAAAAATCGCGGTGCACAGGCGGGGGCGATAGTGGAATACAGGCGAGGAATCAAGGCGAGATAAACGATAAGTGGAACGCGCGGATCAACTAACCTTGCCGATCTGGCTGCCGCTAGGCTGGAGCCTGGACCGGCTCTCGGCTGACGAGCGCGCGGTCTATGCGGCCCTGCTCGATCACGTCGGCCTGGCGCGAGCGATCAAGCAGCGCGATTTGGCGGCGCGGGTATGGCCACGGCCGACAACGCGGCGGCTCCAGCTGGTACTGAAATCATTGACCGAAGATCATGGCGTTGCGATCGGCACGAGCTGCCGCGAGCCGATGGGCGTGTATCTAATCGAGTGCGAAGAAGACTTAAAACTCTACACTAAAAATCTTTTCGCGCGGGCTATGTCCGGCCTGCGCCGGTACTCAAGATTAACCAACGTGCACGGCGCCGAGCTGGCCGGCCAGGTAAGGCTGGCGATTTGGAATGACTCATAGCAATGCAGAATGCTAATCCGATAAATCTCACCGTTCAAAGCGCGCGTCTCGTTAAATACGAGGCGGCCCGAGCCGCCCTTGAAGCGGCGCATAGCATCGATGAGGTGAAAACTATCCGTGATAAAGCCGAAGCGTTGCGAGCCTATGCCCGCCAGGCGCGAGACACGGCAATGATCAACTGGGCGACCGAAATCAAGTTGAGAGCTGAACGGCGCTGCGGACAGATGCTCAAAGAAACGGCGGCGACAGGGAAAAGAGCGACGGCGGCGGCTGGACGACCTAAAGAAGTGTCCCATCGTGGGACACTTAATTTGCCGAAGTTAGGTCTTAGCCGCAACCAATCCTCCCGCTACCAAAAGCTGGCCGAGATCCCGCAGGAAAAGTTCGAAGAAGTGTTGGAGCAGAACAAAAACGCCAAGTCCGAGCCCGAGACGGCATCAACCGCGGGCATGATACGGCTACACGATGCCATGCAACGGATGAGCGATCACGCCGAAAGATCTCAAGAAGAACGGCGCGCTGGCTTATGGAGAAGTTTTCGTTGGGATTTGGAAAGCGCAAAAAAAACAACCGTAGAACTACGTGGTGAGAATGCGCCGTCCATCTCAAACGTCGAGGCCGGGAAAATTCTTCTAGTATGGAAAGAGTTAAGCAAATTTATCAGTGAGGAGCTTGGATATGAAGATGAACACGCCGATGGAAATGACCATTCGTGAGGTGGAGAAATTTATCAGTAACTGGCGACTAGCCAATCCAACTAAGCGTGATGGATACGACATTTTGCGATCTTCTCTTGGTGAAATGTGGCCATCGGAAAACGTTGGATCTGTGCTTGAGCGCGCGATGGTGAATTCTATAAACGAGAAATTAATAAATGCTGATCGGCGCGATGCCACGGACACGACCAGATGGGTTAATACACATATCCAAGGCGATCTCTTTTGTGACCGTGAAGTCGTTATACCGCGCCGGCTGATTATAGACGGAGTGCCAAAGGAATATTTTCACTATTCGCCATTGGAGTTGAAGGCGTTTTTAGCGTCGCGGGAACTATCGTTGGAGCAAGAAGAAGACGTGCTACGTGAAGCGTTGACAGCAAAATCCAAAGAATTGTCCAGAGTGCAAACAATGTTGGCAGAGGTTAATGAACAGATAGGTCTGGCAGAATCCAACGGCATCGATCCATCGACCCTACGGTATGCGAAAAAATAGACGCTCCATGGAAAAATTGAAAACTTTTCTTTCAAAAAAACAAAGTGGAATGTGCGCTATCTGTGGCTTTCGCCTGGACGCGAGAAACATTGAGATAGATCATATCATTCACAAGCACCGCGGTGGATCGGAAAAGCCGTTTAACAAACGACTTGTGCACGCGAGCTGCAATCGGATAAGAGCTGGCAGTTTTAATTAACAAAAAGTGCCGTTTTGAAAGGACTCTAATGGCTCGCAAACGCTACATTTCAACCGACGTATCAATCGATACCAAGTTAAATCGGGTGTCCGAACTGGCGGCGCTGCTTTATTCATGGATGCTGCCGCACGCCGCCGACAATTGCCGACTTTCAGCGAAAAACGCCGAGGAGTTGAGATTATCGGTGATGCCAGGCCGGAGGCGCACTGACGATGAGGTCGAGGCTGCCGTCGACGAGCTGATCGAGTATGAGCTGGTCGGACGTGATGCCGACGGCAGATATTATTTCCCCGCTGAATCCTTTTATAAATACCAGACTTACATCAAGCCAGGTAACCGCGCCAAGACGCCACCGGAAAACACCGGAAAACACCGGAAAACACCGGAGATCAGCGGAGAACACCGGAAAACACCGGAAAACACCGGAGATCAGCGCGAAACACCGGAAAGTACCGTCTCTCTTCCTCTTCCTCTTTCTCTTTCACATTCAGAAGAAACCGCTTGCGCAGTTTCTTCCGCGCGCGCGCGTGTGGAGTTAACCTTGGTCAAAGCCGGGGATGATCTAGGACTAGGGGAGAGACATCCGGCAAATATAATCGGTGACTGGAATCTCTGGCAGAACTACGAGCGGTTTCTCCGCAGCAAGGGCAAACGGCAATCGGTTTTCAGCCTGGAGGCAGTAGGACAACAGCTGTCACAGTTCAAGCTCACCGGCAGCGATCCGCGTGCTGTGGTGCTAAAGAATCTCGCCAACGAGTGGGTCAATCTGCACGATCTTGACGACGACGAAAAGAAACCGCCTGGTGTCGAAGACGACGGCGCGGTGCTCAAGCGGATCGAGTCGATAGCCAAAGGGTCGGGGTAAACACAATGAGTTTTCATGTTCCAGAGAAATTTAGACTCAAGGTCGGGCGAATGCGTAGCACGCCAGAAAACGGCAACAACGGCGCCTTCTTGTTGCCGTCGGTCATACCATCGCGAACGATCTTCGCGATTGCGAGCGATGGCAGCGATTGGCACGTCGCAATGCTGCCAGGTGAGCCGTGGGAGCATGTTTCAGTACACTGCGAAGAGGGCAAGCGCTCTCGCACCCCGACTTGGCGTGAGATGAACGCGGTTAAGGCTGTATTTTGGGACGATGAAGACGTGGTGATGCAACTACACCCGCGCGCGTCAGAGTACGTGAACAACCACCCTGATACGCTGCATCTTTGGCGGCCAACGGTGTCGACTATACCGACGCCGCCGGCCATTACAGTCGGCATCAAGGAATTTGGAGAGATTAAAAGTTTTGACGATGCCAAACGTCTCGCGCTCAATGCGACAGCAAACAGGGAATGAAACAAATACATCAGGGCCATAGCGCTGCGTCAGTCATAGAACCGGGCGAATCTGTAGAGAACGCCCGGAAAACATTCTCGCTACAGGACGCTGGCCCATCGCAAGGCTGGCGGGGGCGATAGGGGTTAGGCGCTAATCTATCAACCTATCGTTCCCGGCCAGTCAACAGAGATTTCACCCATGGACAAACACACTTTTGACGAGTGCTTTGAATACATGCAACGCTTTCACAAGGTCGATTTTTCCTACACGGCGCGCGAGGCGTGGTGGATCGCTTTTGAGAAAGAGCATGACGATGTTTTTTGCAAAGCGATGATGCTGCACAACAGCAAGCAGACGCCCGGGCGCTTTCCAACCATCGAGCGCTTCAGAACATTCGTCACCGACGCGCGCGAGAAGGCGTGGGAAGCCAAGAAGGCAGCAGAGCCGCGCCGGCCGTTGTCGAATTATCGCCCGCCCGCTGGCGACCAGCGCAACGTCGAGCGCGGCCGGCGGTGGCTGGCCGGCATACTGGCGATCACCGAGGGCCGACTGACCGCCGATCAGCTCATTGCCGCGATGGGTGATTGCCATGAACGACCAGAACCAGCAGCCGGCAAGGAAACGCCGTGATGGGCAATCTGATGGACAAAGTTTGCAGAATTAGGGTGTCGCCAGCTGTGTCTACAGCTTTTGACGATTATTTCTTAGCGGTGAAGCGATGGGGAAAAGAAGACAACACTCCGCAGCAAGTCACAGCCGCGGAAAATGAGTTGATCATAGCGATCATTGAAGCAGCGAGGGGCAAATCCGATGGCTGAAATTACCTGCGAAATATGTAACGAAGAGTGTCAGGAAACGTCTTGTTGTGAGATTTGCGGGGCGCTATATGGGCCGTGCTGCAATTCTCTACGAGATACGTTATGCGTCCGCTGTACGGATGGGGGCAGCGACGATGAGTAACCACAATTTTAGGACTGAACAGAGCTATGAGGCCGAGATCGCCACACTGCGCGAAGCCACAATTTGCCGTTGTGGCGATCATACGAGTGCCGAGAATCCGCCGCTGTGCGTAAATTGCGCAGCGGCTTTGCAATGGAAGATCGCCGCCCTGCGCGGGGAAGTGGAACGGCTACAAACGATTATCAACGACAACGGTATGCACGATTTCAAAAGGTTGGAAGCTGAAAAGCTGGAGCTGCGAGCCGAGATCGCCACCCTGCGCAAGGAAGTGGAGCGGCTAACTAAGTGTAGTGAATGTTGGGGGACATTTCATCCCGGCAACTATGATGGTGATGTTACTAAGTGCCCGGTGTGCGGGGGGTTGTGCCCTCAAAGCTCGGCAAAAATAGCGTACCAATCCATTCAAGGATTGGTGCACATACGCGAAGCCGAGATCGCCACCCTGCGCGGCGACCTGCTTGATTACCGAGAACAGGTAGAGTTCATTGCGAAAGAGTTGGGCAATGCTGGCGTGATGATAACCGAGGGGCCTTACGATGGCGTGATGGCACTCATAAACGAGTGTTACGACCTGCGCCGGGAAGTGAATGAGTGGAAGAACAGAGTTGCGCCAGAGCAACAGATGATACGGGACCAACTTGAAGCAGTAACAAGAGAGATCGCCACCCTGCGCGATGAGCTAAATGCGGTGCAACGGTACAACGTGGATGTCATGTATGAGCGTGACACCCTGCGCGGGGAAGTGGAGCGGCTGGAAAAATCAAACAAGTGGCAATATCAAAGAATTATAGAATTGAAAAAGCAAGAAGACGATTACCTGCACGGACAAGCGGAGATCGCCACCCTGCGCACCTTTATCCGCGCGCTGTTCGAAGCGTCACACTGGCCTGATGGCGGTGACATCGATTGCGGGACGTTCGAGGAACTGGCGGTTGAGCATGGCATCTTGACGCCGAAGACGGTGACGGCGCCGTGCGAAGATAACTGTTTTTGCGCAGACTATCATGGCACTGAAGACATGGCCGATGGTGTGAAGTGCTACAAGAAAGCGAAGTGGCTTATAAATGCGATTGACGAAAAACCTCAAGGCTAAAATTCTCCAACAGTTCAAGGCCGGCGCGTCGGTGTCCGAGTGCGCGAGCTGGTATAACCAGCAGGGCATCAGGGTCGAGGGGGTGATCCGCGCCGCGCTGATCTCCGCGGACAAACCTGACAGGCCGTTGATCTCGTCCAATTATAATAACGATCAGCAAGAGTGGGGAAATAATCATGAGTAGAAGCGGCTACAGCGAGGACTGTGAAAACTTAGAACTGTACCGCAACGCCGTCGAGCGGGCTCTGAAGGGCAAACGTGGGCAAAAGTTTTTGCGCGCCATGGCGGCAGCGCTCGACGCGATGCCAGAAAAAACTCTCATAGCCGACGAGTTAGTTGACGCAAACGGCAACTGCTGCGCGCTCGGTGCGGTGTTCAAAACGCGCAACCTCGACCTCGCCGGAGTGGACTATTTCGACAGTCATTATGTTGGTAAAGTCCTCGGAATCGCGCCGGCGATGGCTGCCGAGATCGCCTACATGAACGACGAATGGTGGGACAAGTGGAACAACCCGGAAACACCACCAGAGCGATGGGCTAGAATGCGCGCATGGGTGGCGGCACAAATAGAAGGAGATAAGTAGATGGCCAAGAATTTTAGCAGTCACGTTGCGCTGCGCAGTCTACGTGAAAAACAACAGCAAGAGCGGTTAGCGAAAGACATCTCGGCGTATTATGGGCAGATCAAGGAACGCAACATTCAGAAGATTCTCGTCGACTTCTGCGAGAAGGCGCAAATACCGTACATGCGCAACCGCGACGTGAAGCTGGTTCAGAGCAAAGACGGCCGCCTGGTGCCGGCTCTGCTGGCCGAGTCGCAACGCGGCAAGCCGGATCTCACCATCGTATGCCCCCACGGCGTCACTGTCTGGGTCGAGACCAAGGCGCCCGGCGGAAAGCTGCGGCCGGAACAAAGACGATGGCGCGACGATCTCCTAAAATTCGGACACGAGTGGCACTCCCCGAGCACTCCAACCGAGGCGGAAAATTTGTGCGCGCTGATCTTGAAGCGGTGGATTTAGGCATGGACAGCGAAAGCATTATTGCCGATAGTCAAACGCCTGATCCGGCACCGCTGCCAACGGCGGCATATCAGGTGACTTTTACTGGTGAGTTTTCAGCGCTTGACATGATAGCGTTCGGCCAGTTTGTGAACCACTGCAAAGACAAGATGACGCAACTTAAAATCAGGGTCGTTGAATGAAGGTCAACGCTGAAGAGACCAAGGTCGACGTCGGCTTGTTGCTCCAAGCGATCCACGACGCTGGCTTTGCCGGCATCGAAGATGCCGCGGCTGCCTGCGAGACAGCGCCGGCTAGCTTTAAGAAGCTGCTCGACTTTCGCGGCGAGCTGCCGCGCTGCGATGCGTTGTTTCGAATCTGCGATAGGCTTAATATCAGCCTGAAGGAGCTCGTGATCAATGCCGCCGCACATAAAAAAAAGACTAGACCGCAAGGGCGTTTATTACCTGGCGGTTGGCGGGAAACGATAGGGGTGGAGTGATGACCGACAAGGAAATAGGAGCAGTGTGGACAGAAATACAAAACAGAGATGCCGGTGAGTTCGGTACATTTGGAGTTAGCCGAGTGCGCGCTCTTGTGATCCAAATAGTTCAAGAGCGCACTACCATACACTGGCACCTCCTAGCGAAAAGACCCGGCGGAACAAACCCAACTGAGGCATTGGTTGTGGCTTTACGTAATTTCGGCATAGATCCAGCGACATGGCCAGAGCGTGCCGACTGACAATGCCGCCGCACTTAAAAAAAAGACTGGACCGCAAGGGCGTCTATTACTTGGTAGATGGCCGTCTACTCAAGTCGTTGGGGACGACGGTTAAACGGTTCGCCGAGCATCGCCTCGATCAGTACGTCAAGGGCAAGTTCGGTTTCGGAAAGGGTGTCACCGTCGCCGATTATTACGAAAGTTGGATTGATCGCAAGACGGAGCCGATGGTGCGGCGCAGCGCGGTGCGGGATTATAAGCAGCATTTCAATGCTTATATCCTCCCGGTGATGGGCAAGACGCCACTGGCGGCGGTGGACATGAAAGCGGCAGAGCGATTGAGAAACATAATGCTGGCCAAGGGTTTGAGCGTGAAGACGGCGCGCAATGTGATCGTCGGCAGCCTCCGGGCGATGTGGCGCGACGCCATGGCTGACGGTCTGCTTGATCGCGTGCCGTTTGCCGGGTTGCGCTGGCCGGCCGCCGATCGGCGCTTACCTGAGCCGTTCACTAACGAGGAGTCTGACAAGATCCTAGCGTGGGTCGCCGAGCATCAAACTTTTTATTATCCCTTCGTCCTGTTTCAGTTCTCCACTGGCTGCCGTCCGAGCGAGTCGACCGGCCTGCGTTGGGCGGACATATCGGCCGAGCATTGCACGGTAGCGATCCAGCGCAGCCGACATTTGCGGGCAGATAACCGCACCAAGACAGCGGGGAGCTGGCGGGTCATCCAGGTGAGCCGCGATCTGATCGATGTCCTGCAACAGATGCGGCTGCCATGGCACACCGACAAGGACGCGGTCTTCTACAACAAGGTGAGCGCCGCGGCGCTCGACGCCAACGAGTGGATGAGAATATACTGGCGCAAGATCTGTGAGGGCGCCAACGTTGAACATCGAAAGTTCTACAGCACAAGACATACCAGCATCACCGAAGCGGTGAAGCGCGGCGAGCAGCTGCTGGCGGTCGCCCAGTACCACGGCACCAGCGTTGCGATGATCGAGCGCAACTACTGCGGCGCTCTGGCGATGGGTGATCAAACCAAAATCAAACCAGAGGTAGCTAAGTCGTTGAATAATGTGGTGGTCCCAACGGGACTCGAACCCGGGTCACTGATATCTGATAAAATCAAACAATCGGTATTTCAAGCAGTTAGGTCAGCGCAGAAACTGCGCAAAGTGGGATAACTTCGGCTTTTGTGCGCTTACGATCAAACCAAAATCAAACCACAAATGTTAGTGCGACCTGGGGTGGGGACCCTGGGCGGCCGGCCGCCCGCGGATAAGACGACGCGCGATTCTTTTTCAGACTTAGGAGTCCCTAAGCGACTTATAATCGACCCGAAATGAATGGCACAAAGACAAGACACCACCCAGGAACAATTCGCCAGACTGGTCGGCATCAGCCAACCCGAGGTTTCCCAGCTGATCCGCAAGGGGGTGCTCACCCGCGGCGGCACCACTGCTCAGTGGCACAAGGAATATCTCGACAATCTGCGCAAGGTCGCAGCCGGCTGGCAGTCGCAGACTGGCCTGCTGGACCGTATTCAAGAGGCGGCGCTGTTAGACCGGCGCAAACGCGAAGAGTTGGAGATCAAACTCGCCGAACGCAAAGGCGAGCTGCTGCCGGTCTCGGCTGTAGTCGAGGCGTTGAATTCACTCAACGCCGCCGTCCGCTCCAAACTCCTCGCGCTGCCCAACCGTATCCGCTCGAACAACCCGCAGATGACACCGCGCCAAGTGCAGCAACTTGATGAAAGCGTTCGCGAGATACTAACCGAGTTGTCCAATGTTAGATTACCTCCAAGTTTTAGAGAGTGCGCTGAACGATACTTTTCAGATCTACACACCGCCCCCCAAACTAAAGGTAAGCGAGTGGGCCGACACGTATCGGATGCTCAGTCCCGAGAGTAGCGCCGAGCCGGGCCGCTGGCGCACCAGTAGAACGCCATACATGCGCGAGCCCATGGACGAAATCACCAATCCCGAGACCGAAGACGTTGTGCTTATGGCCAGCTCGCAGGTCGGCAAGACCGAACTTTGTCTCAACGCCACCGGCTACTTCGTCCATCAAGACCCGGCGCCTATGCTCCTTATCGAGCCGACCCTCGACATAGCAGAAGCGTACAGCAAAGACCGCCTGGCGCCCATGATCCGCGACACGCCCGAGCTTGCCAATCTTATCGCCGACGTTAAGACCCGCGACAGCGGCAACACGATTTTGCACAAGCGTTTTCCTGGCGGCCACGTCACCCTGGCCGGCAGTAATTCCCCCAGCGGTCTTGCCAGCCGGCCGATCCGGATTGTTCTTTTCGATGAGGTCGACAGGTACGCAGCCAGCGCCGGATCAGAGGGCAGCCCGATTGCGATTGCTAACAAACGGTCAACGACATTTTGGAACCGCAAAAAGATTTATGCCTCAACCCCGACGATAAAAGACTTGAGCAACATTGAAGCGATGTTCAACGCCAGCGACCGCCGCCGTTATCATGTCCCATGCTGGGCCTGCAAGAAATTTCAGATCCTCAAGTGGGAGCAAGTTAAGTGGGAACCAGGCCGGCCCGAGACTGCTCTCTATGTTTGCGAGCACTGCGGCGCCGGGTGGTCCGATGTTCAACGTCACGAGGCTGTGATCGACGGCCGGTGGATCGCCGAAGCACCGTTCAAAGGGGTCGCCGGATTCCACATATGGGAAGCATACAACCCATGGGTCAACCTCAGCGAGATCGCTAAATCGTTTTTAACGGCTCACGAGCGCCAGGAGCAAGGCGATCTCGAATCGATGAAAGCCTTTGTCAACACGACACTGGGTCAGACCTGGGAGGAGAAGGCAGAGCGCGTCGCCACCGATCCATTGCTCGACCGCCGCGAGAATTACGCGGCCGACTCGTTGCCTTACCGAGTGCTCTACTTGACCGCCGGCATCGACGTCCAGGACGACCGGATCGAGATCGAGATCGTCGGCTGGCGCAGCGAACGTCGCAACGACCCCGAGGAGAGCTGGGGCGTTGAAGTAATTATTCTCTATGGCGATCCCGCCAAGCCCGATATTTGGAACGACGTTGACGAAATCACCAAGCGCGTATGGACTACCGAAGACGGCCGCCAGCTTCGGCTTGCGGCCGTCGCCATCGACAGCGGTGGTCACCACACCGCCGCGGTTTACAAGTTTTGCAGCCCGCGCACCGGCCGCCATGTCTACGCAGTCAAGGGCATGGCAGGGGCCAGGCCGTTGTGGCCGCCGAAGGTCGGCAAGTCAAAGCGCCACAAAGGGCATAAGGTTTGGATCGTCGGCGTCGACGTTGCCAAAGACGCGATTTATTCTCGACTACGGATCGGCAACCCAGGCCCCGGTTACTGCCACTTTCCATTGAGCTACACTCGCGACTTTTTCGAGCAGCTCACCAGCGAGCGTGTCGTGACTAGATTCGTCAAGGGCCATCCTATCCGCGAATGGCACAAGCCACCAGGCAAACGCAACGAAGCCCTCGACCGGCGCGCTTATGCTCTGTCAGTCTTGTACGCCAGAGCTGTGCCTTGGGAGATCCTGGCCCGCACCGCCCCGGCAGCTCCGGCCGCGCAGGCCATCGATGACGGAACGAAACCGCCGCCGCCACCGCCCAAGCCAGCGGCGCCGGCGGCGCGGCCCCAGTTGGGGGGCAACCCGCGGCAAACCAGGTTTAGAGTGCGATGATCACCTTTGTTACTTGGAAGTGGCACACGCCAGGCGTGGCGCGCGTGTTTCTCAGCGAGCATGTCAACGTCCTGCGCGCTATGGTGTCGCGCCATTACGACGCGCCGCACCGCTTTGTCTGTATCACCGATGACCCGGCCGGTCTCGATCCGCGCGTTGAAGCGATGCCGCTGCCGGTCCGGTTCGACGAGTTGACCAACCCGCGCGGCGCCCGCTTCCCGAACTGTTACTGCCGCCTGTGGAATTTCAGCCGCGATGCCGCCGTCCTGGGCGAGCGTATTTTTCAGCTCGACATCGATGTCGTGATCACCGCCGCCCTGCGGCCGCTGGTCGAGTATAGCGAAGATTTCGTCGGCTGGACTGACAAGCGCTTCGAGACCCACAAGATAGCCGGCGGCGCATATATGTTGCGCACCGGCAGCTGGCCCGAGATATGGGACGAGTTTGACCCTTCTCGCTCGCCGGCGCTTGCCAAGGCATCCGGGTTTTTCGGTAGCGATCAGGGGTGGATGAGTTATCGGCTACAGGGACAGAAGGCGCGCTATGGCCGATGGAAAGGCGCCGGCCTGATGAAAATAAATTGGACCGAACCCCACGCCCGGCAGGCGCCCGCCGGCGCGCGCATGGTATTCACCAGCGGCGAAAATCCGCCATGGCATAGCGCAGTGCAGCGGCGTTACCCGTGGATCAAAAAGCACTGGAGATTGTAATCATGAGTCGCCGCCTATTTTTAGACGTTGGCGCCAACAACGGCCAGACCCTCGCCGCGGTCCTCGACCCCGCGCTTGCCTTCGACGCAATCGTGTGCTTCGAGCCGGTGAAGATCTGCCGCGAGCGGCTGGCCAAACTCGCCGACGGCCGCGTCAAGGTCGAGCCATTCGGGTTATGGAACCGCGACTGCGAAGAGATGTTATTTAACCCCGACACCAAAGGCGGCAGCCTGTGGCGCAAAGACAACGCGACAGATAAAGGCATAGAGCTATGTCAATTCCGCAAGGCCAGCGACTGGTTTGCCAAGAATGTTACTTATGCCGACACCGTCTTTTTAAAATTGAATTGCGAGGGTGCCGAGTGCGACATCCTTGATGATCTGCTCGACTCATGCGAATTCGAGAAGGTCAGCTTCGCCATGATCGACTTTGATGTCCGCAAGATACGTTCGCAAAAGCACCGCGAGGCCGAGCTCCGCCAGCGGCTTGCCCATATCCCGTTTCCCCGCGTGGCGTTCTCGCGCGACGTAATGGTCGGCGAGACTCACAATGCGCGAATACGGCACTGGCTCGATCTCGTCGAGCAAAAGGTAATCGCAACGTGACGACAACTTTGTCAACCATCGACCATGGATTTCATTACGTCGACGGCTGGTATTGTCCGCCCAAGATGAGTGGGCCGGCGTCCTACCTGCGCCGATCCCTCGAACTTGAGCAGCATATTGCGCGCCTGCGCGATCGGCGAGTCTGCGTCCAGGCCGGCGGCCATATCGGGATTTACCCGCGCAAGCTCGCCCAGGTCTTCGCTCGGGTCTACACCTTTGAGCCCGAGTGGCACAACTTTCACTGTCTGACGATCAACGCCGCTCTGCCGAACATCTTTATCGCCCGCGCCGCGCTCGGTAAAACTCACGCCGGCGTCGATCTGCTCCTCCACGGTAAAAACACCGGCGCGCATCAGATAGCGAAGACCGGCCCCGGTCCGATCCCGATGCTGCCGATAGATAGCCTGCCACTCGACTTCTGCGATGCAATCTTTCTCGACCTCGAAGGCTACGAGATCCCCGCGCTTCAGGGCGCCCAGCGCACGCTCACCAATCACCACCCGCTGCTCGTTGTCGAGGAAAACAAACATGGCAATCATCGCGGCTACAGCTATGGTGACATCGAGCGCCTGCTCGCACCGTTGAAATACAAAGTGATAGATCGAGTCGGTGAAGACTTAGTGCTTTGGTGAAGCCATGAACGATTTAACCCTTATAGTCCCATTCTATCGGAACAGCGCCATGTTGCGGCGCCAGGTCGAGGAGTGGAAGAAATATCCCCCGTGTATCATGGTGATCTGCGTTGACGACGGCAGTCCGGAGCCAGCGCTGCCGATCATCACCGGCAGCACCGAAAGAGAATGGATCGACGTGACAGATCATGACGTCACAGTGCCATATAGCGAACCTCCGCAATCGATTCAGCTTTACCGTATCAGCGTCGACATACCATGGAACCGCGAAGGCGCCCGCAACCTCGGCGCGCACCACGCTAAGACCGAGTGGATCATCCAAGTCGACATCGATCATATCTTGCCGGCCGACGCCGTCGAAAAGCTGCTCAATTACAAGCTCGATAGAAATCGCTGGTATCGTTTTCCGCGGTGGCGCCGCGGCCGCGCCGACGCCACCCGCAAAAAAGACCGACTCCCCGATGAGTCCGAGTATGGTCCGATTCACCCGCACGTCGACAGCTATCTTGTCCGGCGGGAGATTTACTGGAAGACAGGCGGCTATGACGAAGACTATTCCGGCGCCCTGGGCGGCGGCAACGCCTTTCTCAAACGGCTTGAAGAGGTCCAGCATGTCGAGCTACTGCCGCCGCCAATCCGGCTTGAGGTCTACACGCGAAGCGTAATTCCCGACGCAAGCGATTGGTCGCTTTCGCGAGACACCAGCGAATGGCGGGCCCGCCGCCAGCGCAAGGAAACCGCCGGCGACACGACGCCGAAAAACCCGTTGCGCTTTTCGTGGGTGAGGGAGCTATGAGATACGGTTGGATCAAAAGCGAGTGGGACACGCTGACAGAATGCTCAGAGGGCAAGTCGCTCGCCCGCTTCGGCGACGGCGAGTTGAAACTGATGGACGGTCAGGGTTATTTCCGCGAGCCCGGAAACGACAAACTCGGCGGCGAGCTGCTAAAGGTTTTACAGTATCCCGCTGCAAATCTCTGTGTCGGCATCCCGACGATGAGTCCAGACGGCCCGAAGTTTACGAACTGGTGCCGCCACGCCGAGCGCTTCGCCAAGCTGCTTAATCCCGACGTGGTTTATTACAGTGCTTTCGTCACTCGGCCCGACAGCGCGCCCTGGATTCAAACCAAAAACTTCGCCCTCTTGTTCCAAAGTCTGTGGGAAAAGAAGCGGGTGACCGTCATGAGCGAACGCGACAACAAGATATTCACCCTGGTGCAGCGCACCGCCGGCAAGTTGAAGCACGTCGCCTGCCCGCACAGCGAGGCCTACGGTAAGATCGACGAACTCGAACAGGCGATCGTCGAGACCGAGCCAACAATCGCGCTGCTGTCCTGCGGCCCGACGGCGACATGCCTGGCCAACCGCCTCGCGCTGCGCGGTATCCAAGCCATCGATGTCGGCAGCGCCGGGGGCTATTTACTCAAGCTGCTGGCGTGAGGTCTGCGCTTGATTAAGAAATGCTTGCGCGCCCCGTCGCTTTGCGCTATCGTCACCACAATTTATTTTTCTGCCGGACGCCGACGGGCGGAAGCGGCAGCGTCGATCAGGCGAGTTTCAAAGCCGAATCCGTGCTCGGCGGATTCGGCTTTTGTTTTTTCTGATTATGCCAATCGCATGGACACAAGAAGACCTCGATCAGCTGAAGGACGCTATCTTGAAGAAGGCGTCCGGTAAACGATTGACCAGCGTCGACCTGGGCGGCCGCATGGAGTCTTACGCCGACGCTCCCCTCGATCAGTTGCGCGCGCTGGCCGAGGAGATCGGCGCCAGCTTGACGACTGCAACGCGGCCGCGGGTATTCCGCGCGCGCTATGAAAAGGGTCTTTGATGTTCGAGTTCATTCGTAAAGTCTTCAGACCACGCGCGGCCTACGACGCCGCCGCCACGGGCCGCCGTCTAGGCGTGTGGCGCCCCGGCATGGTCGGCCCCAACGAGGGGGTCTTGCGCGACGTTGAGCAGATCCGCGCGCGCGCCCGGGATCAGGTCCGCAACAATCCATGGATCTCGCGAGGTATCAAGTCATGGGAGGCCAATGAAATCGGCTGCGGCGTGACTATGAAGTCGGCCGCCCCCGATGAAACCTTCCGCCAGGAAGTCGACGCTCTGTGGAACCGCCAGGCAAAATACATGGACGCCGATGGCATGCTCGATATTAACGGCATGGTTAGGCTCGCCGTCCGGACGCGCCGTGCTGCCGGCGAGATATTTATAAGGCGCCGGCCACGCCAGCTTTCAGACGGTCTGCCGGTGCCGATCCAATATCAGCTACTTGAGCCAGAATTTTGCCCCGTGAGCTACACCGACTTGAGCGCGCGGATCTACGGCGGCGTTCAATTCAACGGCATCGGCAAGCGCACGACATACTGGATGTATCGCAACCACCCCGGCGACGGCGCCTTGTTCGGCGGTGTGTCCGCTTACGATCTCGTGCCGGTGCCAGCTGCCTCCATCTTGCACCACTACGACCCGCTGCGCCCCGGCCAGATCCGCGGCATGCCCGCGGTCGTCCAGGCGATGATAAAGGCGAAGGATTTTGACGAGTACGACGACGCCGAGCTGTTCAGAAAAAAGACTCGGGCCGGCCACACCGGAACCATAACCCGTCCGAACTGGGCAGAAGAGGATTTCCAGTTCGATCCGATGACCGGTCTACCGATTCAGAGGGACTCGGCCGGTGTACCGATCACAGATATTCAGCCTGGCAGTTTCATATCACTATTGCCGGGCGAAGACGTGCGGCTGTTCGAGGGTGACAATACCGGCGGCGGGTATAAGGACTTCGTCCGCCAGCAGCTGCTCGGCATCGGCGCCGGCCAAGACGTTCCTTACGAATTTATCTCATGGGATTTTAGCGAGTTGAATGACCGCACGCTGCGCGTCGTCCTGGCCGAATATCACCGCAGCATCGAGCAGGACCGATGGTTGTTGACCATTCCCCAGGTGTGCGTTCCCATCTGGCAGGACTTTATAGACTTCGCCGTGATGAGCGGCGCGGTCGCCGCGCCCGCCGACTTCGCCGCGCGGCGCGAAGAATATTCAGCCGTCGAGTGCCATCCCGAGGGCTGGCCCTATCTGCACGAGCTCCAGGACGCCAACGCAGACGTGGTCCGGCTCAAGGCCGGTCTTACCAGCCGCAAGCGCGTGCTTAGTTCCAACGGCGAGGATGTAACCGAGATCGACAGGGAGCGCGCCGAGGACGCCGCCCGGTCGAAGCAGTTCGGTCTAAGCGACGAGTTCGCCGCACCGGCGCCCGCCGCAGAACAAAACGACTCCAGCGAAGACGATCAGAGGGAATCGCAATATGCTTCATAAGCGCTCGTACCGTGTAGACGAAGCCGCCCGCGAGATCAATGTTTCACGTAGAACAGTTTACAGAATGATCGACCGCGGCGATCTGCACGCGGTCAAAATCGGCCGGCTGACGCGCATTCATTACCAGCAAATCGAGCTGGTTCTCAACAATCAGTGTCCCACTGTGCCAGGTCGTGACAGCGACCAAGATTGATTGTTGCGCCTTCGGGCCGCTAACTTTAATCTCGTATTTGAATAGATTTCCCACTGGCCGTCGACGGGCGGGTTATGGGAACGGCCCATGAAAGCCGGAAGAAAAGGCCGATCTGTGCACGGCGGATCGGCCTTTTTCTTTTTTCAGGAGGTCACTTTGAAAACTTGGTACTCGATCAAGGCGCAGAACGACAACGAAGCTATCATCGACATTTTCGACTACATCGGATACTGGGGCGTCAACGCCCGCGATTTCATCGCCGATCTGAAAACGCTCGGCGACAACATCACCCGTATCAAGGTGCGAATAAACAGTGACGGCGGCGAGGTCTTCGACGGCATCGCCATCTACAACGCGCTCAAGCGCCACCAGGCCAAGGTGACCGTCGAAGTCTACGGCATCGCCGCGTCGATTGCCTCGATCATCGCCATGGCCGGCGATAAGGTCGTCATGCCGTCCAACACTTTCATGTTCATTCATGACCCCCTGGCGGTCGTTATCGGCGACGCCGACGATATGCGCGACACGGCCGACAGTCTCGAAAAAATCGCCGGCGCGTTGCAATCGACCTACATGGTCAAGACAGGGAAGTCGGCCGACGACGTGAGAAAGTGGATGACCAACGACACTTGGTTTAGCGCCCAAGAAGCGGTCGAGGCCGGTCTCGCTGACGAGGTCACCGACGCCGTCAAGATGGCCGCCCGCGTCGACTTCGCTGATCGCTTCAAGTCCGCGCCAAAAGAAGTAATTGCCTCATTGTCTGCCAGTGTAGTGCCCGCCCCAACCAGCACGCAAGCTGCGGCGCCTGCTCCAGCGCCGCAGCCCGCGGGTGCCGAGGGAAATCGTATCGAGATCCTCGATATAGACACCGACACTCTGCGCAGCGAGGCCGCGGAGATCTCCCGCTTATGCAACGAATTCGGTCTGCCGGACATGGCCGCCGAGCTTTTCAAGAGCGGGGCCAGACTGTCCGACGTGCAAAAGCGTTTCGTTCATGCAGTGGAGATCCGCAACCGGTGCGCCGCAGCGGGGCTGCCCGAGCGAGCCGCGAAATACATTGCCGCCAATCTCGACCCCGACGAGGTCGGCAAAAATCTCCTGATGATCAAGGCCGCGCTCGATACCGCGGATATAGACAACAAGCAAAAAGACGAAACCAGCGGAGTGCCAAGAGGGTCGAAGCCGTTCGATTCACGCGCAATCTACGAGCGCTATAAACCAAAACTATAAATAGATTTTTCGGCGACTGACCATAGGAGGAAATCATGTCCAATGAAACCGAGCGAGTTTATGCCGGCCTTATTCTGTCCGAGCTGCCTGGCCATCAATCGCGCAAGAACGTCACCATTGTCGATAACCAAGTTTTGAAGATGGGCGATGTCGTCGGCAAAATCACTGCCAGCGGCAAATACGCGATCTACGCCAACGGCGCCAGCGACGGCACGCAGGCGGCCGCCGGTGTCCTGATCGGGGAAAACGTCGACGCCACCGACGGCGACAAGGCCGGTGTAATTCTGTTCCAAGGCGCCGAGGTCAACAAGGATCTATTGGGCTGGGGGGCTAACGACGCCACCGGCATCGCCAATGGAGTCACCGATCTGGAAGCGTTAGCGCCGCCTATCCTGGTTCGCGACGGAGTGTAAGCCGCGGCAATGTGAGTGAGTCACTGATCGAATTATAAAAACAGTTCCGGAGGAAAACGCTCATGCCCGACATTATCGACGCATTTCATGACAGCTTCACGATGGCGGCGCTTACCGACGCGATTAGCCACCAAGATCATTTACCGAACCAGCTGGAGAGACAGAACCTCTTCGAGTCCGAAGGCATTGCGAGCCGGACGGTTATAATCGAAGAGGACCCGGAAACGCTGGCGCTGGTCCCGACGGCGCCCTACGGCGGCGTGCCGACGCCCAACACGACCAACGCGCGCAAGGTTAGAACTTTCGTCGTGCCGCATATCCCGATGGTCGACACCATCAACGCGACCGAGCTACAGGATGTTCGGGCCTATGCGAATGGCCGCACCCCGTCAGAGATGCGGATGACGGTCGAGACAATGCGCGATCGGAAACTCCGCTCGATGCGCCGCAAACTCATGGCCACCTTGGAATGGCACAAGCTGGGTGCGCTCAAAGGTGTGATTTTGGACGCCAACGGCACGAGTGTTATTTACAATCTGTTCACCGAGTTCGCGGTTGCCCAACAGACGTTGAACATGGCGTTCAGCTCTGCGACGACCAACATCCGGCAGAAGATCAATCAGGCGATTCGCATGTCGCTAGACGCGCTCGGCGAAGACAACGCGATTATCGGTTGGCGGGCCGTGTGCGGTAATACGTTCTACGATCAATTCATTGATCATGCCAAAGTGCGCGACACGTATCAAAGCTCCAACGCAAACGTGTCTCTGCGCGATGGCTCGATGAATCCTTATCAGGCTTTCGATTTCGGCGGTGTCATTTGGGAAAACTACCGCGGCTCCGTGGGCGGCGTGAATTTTGTCACCGCAGATCAGGCCCATCTTTACCCTGTGAAGTCCGGTCTCTTTCTGCAAAAGAACGGCCCCAGCGACTACATCGACCGCGTCAATCAGATTCCAGATCCCAACGGTCTGCCAATCGAAGTCCGGTCGGAAATGCTGCCGATGGGCAAGGGTATTGTAATTGAAGCGCAGATGAACCCGCTTTGTATCTGCGCCAAGCCCAGGGCGGTGATTCTACTCGACAACGGCGCCACGTCGTAATTGAGGAGATAGGTTTCGCCGAAGGGGGGAGATCGCGGAGGCCCCAGGCTCCCCGGTGTTCCCCCTTTCTATTTTATGGAAAGCACACTCGACTATAACGGCGCCGCGGAACACGGCGTTGCCCAAGCGACCAACGGCCACGCCGGCGCCCAGGCGAATGCCGCGCCGCTAACCATCGTTGGCTGGCTATGGAAGGGCGAGCGAAATCTCTACGGACCGGAGCACGCCAACACTTGGGCGCGCATGATCCACCGCAATCTGACTATTCCGCACCGGTTTGTCGTCGTGACCGACTTCGCCGAGTCCGAGTTCAGCCGCTTGATCGAGCCGCTGCCGTTGTGGGATGACTGGCGCGACCTAGTGAATCCCACCTGGGGCCTAAACCATTACACTTGCTACGTTCGGCTGAAGGCGTTCAGCCGCGCCGCAAGGGAATTTTTTGGCCCCCGTTTCGTCAGCATCGATCTCGACTGCGTGGTGCTCGGCAACCTCGATGCCTTGTTTCAGCGCGACGACGAGTTTCTAATCTATCGCCGGCCGGTGCTCATGACGCCGTTCGATGAGCTGAATTGCTACCAGGCTTCCATGTGGATGATGGACGCGGGCGCGCGCGCGCAAGTCTGGGAAAAGTTCCGCGGCGCGAGCAGCGTTCATGATGCCCGGCAGTATCTCGGAACGGATCAAGGTTGGTTGCGCCATATTCTAGGGCCAGATGAGAAAGGCTGGGACGTCACCGACGGAGTCTATGGCTGGCCGCAGCTGCGCGACAACCACAATTACAGCGGCTCGCCGCCCAAGGGCGCGAAGATCGTTTTCTTCTACGGCAAGCAAAAGCCATGGGAGATCGCATCGATCGGCCGCCCGGTCTGCCAGCATTGTGGCCATGATGTCGTGATCAAGCCGCCATGGGAGATCACGCGCAACAAGCGCGGCGCCGATGACGCTTTTCAATGGGTGCCGAGGAATTATCGATAATGGCGATTGCGATCAAAGTCAGCACCGACCACGCTGCGCTCTCGCGCAAGTTAAAGCAGAGCGTCGCCCGCTATCCGAAGGCCGCGGTCGCCGGAATCAACCGCGCTGCCGCCGGCGCTTATACGTTATCGGTGCGCGAGGTGCAGGCCGACATCGGCGCCAGCGCGCAGAAGACCATCCGCAGAAACATCACTTTGACAAAGGCGACCGCGGACAAACCGGCAGCGAGTTTGATCGCGTTCTCGTCAAAACGCGAGCGCATTCCGATCTACGAAATGAAGCCGACGCCGCGCACGGTGACCAGGCGCCGGCCGCCTGGCGGCGTGCGTTACGGCGCCCAGCGCAAGCTGATTCCCGGGTCTTTCATCGCTGTGCTCGAAAGCGGGCATCGCGGTGTGTTTAAGCGTTTCGGTCCCAGAATCATTCTCACCAGGGGAAAATCGGCGGGTAAAAAGGGACAAAGGATCGATGAACTAGAGGGTCCATCGGTGGCGCTGGTCTTCTCGCGGAAAAAAATCACCGACAAGATCCGCGCCTATTTGAAGGAGCGCGTGCCGCAAGAGATCGCGCGCGCGTTTAAGTTCGTTACAGGGTAAGACCGGAGTTCTACAGATCCATGCCCGACACGATCCAAAATCAGATTCTCGACAACATCGACGCCGCCTTGCAGGCCGTGACATCGCTGGCCACTGTGGCCAGCGGCACTTACGAACTCTACAAGGTGCAGCGCCCCGCGGCCGGCGTGATTCCAGATGAGGAACTCACCGAGAATTTGCCAGACGATATTTACCTTGAAAGACTCCGCGTCGCCGTGCGCGTGGTCGTAGAAGAGGAATGTTTAGGCGGCCCGCGCAAAGCGCTCGGCGAGATCATCGGCGATGTGCACCGCGCCATCCTGGCCGACCACACCCGCGGCGGTCTGGCCATGGATACTGTCAAGGTCGGTATCAAATGGCTGTTCCTAGATGAGCATTACCCGCGCGCGGGTGCGGATGTGAATTTTCAGATCACTTATTCGACGGAAGAGAAAGACCCGAGTTCGATCAATTTCGACACGTAGCCAAGGAGGACACTATGCCACCAAGCCAAATTCTACCCGGTAAAGGCGCGCAACTCTACCGGAGAGATCCTAACAGTCTGCTGTATGTTGCGATCCCGCAATGCCGGATCATTCCGTCACCGTCGGCGACTCAGACATACGCCGATGCCACCAACCACGACAGCCCCGGCAGCTTCGAGGAAAATATCCCGACGATAAAGACCGGTGATGAAACGGCGTGCGTGCTGGTCTTTCATCCTGACATCGCGATCCACAAGCAGCTGTATCAGGATTTCATCGATCAAACGAAGCTCTTCTGGCGGACGATTATGTCGAACACCATCGATGGTTGGGAGTATGAAGCGCGTGTATCCAAGTTCGACGTCCCGCAAGACTTCAGCGCCCCGGTGTTTCTGAACTGGTCTTTGAAGGTGACCGGTTTGCCGGTGATGATCGAAATATCCTAAGCGTCCGGAAATGGAGGTAAGCCGTGCTACCCGAACCCGTCGCAATAGAACTCGACAGGCCGCGGCGCCTGCGATTCAATCTCGAAGCGCTAATGTTGGCAGAGCGCGAGATCAATCGCAGGCGCGGCGTTAAGCCCGCCGAGTACATCAATATCGAGTATCTGATTATTTCATCCGCTTCGGCGCAGGTCGTCGGAACCGGCGGCTTCCCGCTGGACTTAGTGCTAACACTCCTTTGGGCCGGCCTGCGCTGGGAGGACAAGGCGCTTTCGATTGACAACATGCCTGCGATTATCGAGGCGTCGCCGCTCACCCATGGTCAGATCATGACCATAATTTGGGACGCCTACGCATCGCACAGCAAACGAAAAACCCCGTCGACCGATGATGGTGTGCCACCGGTGGAGGATAGCCACCCTTTGGCCCAACGCCCTGGCTACAACACTGGAGCTTTGCAGTAGTCGAGCTAGGGCTGGCCGATGATCGGTTCTGGTCTTTGACGTGGTTAGAGTTAGGGGCCTTGGAAGATCGGCGCCGTGAACAGGAAAAGCGCCGCTATGAGCGCGCCGGAACGGTGGCAGCAATGACCTTGAACGTGTGGCGCGATTCAAAGCGCCGCCCCCAACCATTCACAGCGGGCGATATTTTCCCATGGATTGCCGACAAGCGCGAGCCGGTGGACGACAGCGCAGCGCTAGACCTTTATTTTACCGGCATGGCCGCTGCGTTCCGCAAAGAACACCCCGGCGCCCCGGCGGCCGGACGGCGCAAGGTAAGCAAATCGGAAATGGTCGAATCTCATGGCTGACGACATCAAACAAACAGTCATAATCGAAGCGTCGCTGACGAAGATTCAGTCGGATCTGAAGACGTTAGAAAACAACTTCGCATCGTCCTTCGGCAATATCAAAAATCTGGCGACCTCCGCCTTGGGTAATTTAGGCGCGGTTCTAAGCGTCGGCGCACTGACGGGGTTCACTTCCAAGATCTTCGCCTTGGCCGACAGTCTGCAAAATCTGCACGAGCGGACGGACATATCGGTTGAGTTTCTCTCCGGATTCAAGTCGACATTGGAGGAGTCCGGCACGTCAGTCGACACTTTCGCCAATGGTGTTTTCAACCTTCAGAAAAATCTCGGCAACATCGACAAAGCAACCGACCCGGCGGCGCTGGCGATCAAACGCTTGGGCTTGAACTTCGAGGAGCTGCGCAATATCTCGGTTGACGATTTCATCAAACAAGTAACCGACGCCCTGGCCAAGATCGAGAACCCGGTCGAGCGCAACACTGTGATGTTCACATTGCTCGGCAAATCGGCCAAGGAGCTGGGCCCGGCCCTGGCTGCGCTGGCCGGTCGCTTTGACGAAGTCAAGCGCTCTGGCCTTACCGCGGCGGACGTAAAGGCACTCGACGATATCGGCGACGCGCTGACCAGACTCAAGAATCAAGCGCTGCTGCTCGGCGCCGAGGGCGTCGCCGGTATCCTGCGATTTTTCGGCGCCCTGCGCGATGCGCCCAAAGTGGCAGCGCAGCTCGCCGATGCTACCAAGAAGTTCGCCCAACTCAGCGGTATTCCCGAGGGCCGTGTTGAGGGCATGACATCCAAGGAAATTATCGCGGCGGGAGAAAAGCCCGGCTTCGGCATCAATCCTCAGGCGTTGCGCCAGGCGCGCGACGGTGTGCTCGATCTGCGCGAGGAGTTCGATCGGTTAAATAAAGTCAACGTCACCAAGCCCACCGCTGTTTTCAAAGGCATCAGCGACGGCGCCAAGGGTGCAAAAAAAGACGTTGAAAATCTCGCCGACTCTTTCCTTGACAGCCTCGAAAAGCAGCTCGCCACGATTGAAAGCAAAAAGATCGAGCTCCGATTCGGCACTGATTTCGCCCTTGGCGCGAGCCTCGACAAACAGTTTGAGGATTTCAAAGAAAAGCTGCGCGAAAAACAACTGCCGATCCCCAAGGGCATCGAAGAGTTTTTCAAATCGCTCAAGGAACGGATCATCGCCGGCACTGACGAGCTCAAGCGCATGCAGCATGAGCTCGCCAAGCTCGACGCGCTCGGCAAGGCATTTGATCAAGATAGCCAGGAGTGGGGCCGCGCCATTGAGGAGAGCGCCAAGGCGGCGGCTGAAGCATTGGCTAAGATCGAGCCCGCCTTTCAGGATCTCCAAAAACAGATGGCGATCGACATTCTGCCCAAGGATCAGCAGGATGTTGCCCGGGCTAACCGGGAATTTGAGGAGCGCGTCAAGGTTATCAGAGAGTGGCGCGATGCGGCAATCGCCGCCGGCCAGGACGTTGCCGACGTTAATGCGCAGGCCGCCCAGGCCACCGCCGACGCATGGATTACGACCTACGACGACATCAAAGACAAGACCGAAGAAACAACGGAGTTCATGCGAACGGCCATCGAGCGCGGGTTCGGCGCGGTTAGCGACGGCATCGAGGATTTTCTCAACGGCAACATCACCAGCTGGGAAGACTGGGGCAAAAAAGTTCTCGGCATCATCAACAAACTATTGGCCGATCAAATCACGCTCGGACTCAAGGATATGATTCTTGGTCCGGACTTCGGCAAGCAGGGGGCCGGCATCGCGGGCGGGCTAGGATCTCTGCTCGACATGCTCGGCCTCGGCAAGACCCCCCAGCCGAGCCGCCAATTACCGGGCACCACCGCAGCGGACCGGCTCGACGCAGAGCGCGGCCAGGAGATGCGCGACGCCGCATCGGTCACACTAGGAGAAGGCGGGAAGAGTGGAACAGAAGCAGCCGCGGTTACCGCAATTCAAGCAACCGCTACGACCGGCCAGAGCGCTATTCAATCGACGCAATCGACGGCAAGTGGCGGCATTAACGCGCTGGAGTCGACGGCGACCGCCGCAATTCAGACGACCGGGGCGACAGCACAGACGAGCATACAGGCCCTGCAAGCGGCCGCGATTGCCGCCATCCAAGCCGCTGCCGCTGCTGCTAGTTCGCAAGGCGGTGGCGGGGACATGGGCGGAATGGAAATGCTGTTCAGTTCGAGCGGGGGCGCCACCGACGCCGGCGCCTATTCCGAAGGGGGCGGGCTGGTCACTGGAATGGGCTACCACGGTGGCGGTCTAGTGACCCCAGGTGGAGAGCACGCGACATTCCGCCGCCGGCTGCCGCGTTACCACGTCGGCGGCGAGGTTAATGCTGTGCTGAAAGACGGAGAGTATGTCGTCAATGACCGCGCTACCGGTATGATGGGCAAGCCCGCGCTCGATTACATCAACGCGACCGGCCGCATGCCGGATAACGCAAAGGGTTGGACGGGAGGAAAAGACAGGGCGGTTGTCGTCAATGTTTATGCCAACGACGCCGGCAGCTTCGCGCGCAGCAGGCGGGAGATTCAGAGCCAGGTCCGCGATACTTTCAGGAGAATTGATTAAGCGATGGCTTTTTACGATGACATCGTCTTCCCGACAGACATCAGCTTCGCCAGCCCTGGCGGACCGCGCTTTTTAACCGGCATCGTAAAAGTGCCGAGCGGATGGCACACCGCGGACATTCGCCGCGACACGCCAATATACGGTTGGGACGTGGGCTATGGCGCGCGCGAGATCGGCAAAATTTATGATCTCTACGAGCTGTTTCTAGTAGTCCGCGGGCAGGGTCATATGTTCCTGTTCAAGAACTGGCTCGATTACAAAAGCGCGCACGGCGATCAGAAAACTGTTAGCACCTCGGCAAATGATCAGGTGATTGCCACCGCGACCGCTGGGCAGACTCAATTCCAGCTGATTAAGACCTACACCGTCGGCGGCGCGTCGCTGGTAAAGACCATCTACAAACCCAAAGCCGGGACGCTCAAGGTCTCGGTAAACGGCGTAGAGGAGTTTTCCGGTTGGACTATGAACGCGACCACCGGGGTTATCACCCGCTCTCCAGGCTTGGCCGGCAGTGACGTTGTGCGCGCCGGGTTCGAGTATTATCACCCGGTCCGCTTCGCCTCGGACGACTTCGACCCAAGTTTCATCGCGTGGCAGGCCGGCGAGGTTAGCATCCAGGTCGAGGAAGTGAGGCTGGTCCCGTGAAGACGATCCCGGCCGGACTGCTCGCCCACTATCAAGGCCAAGTGCAGACCATCGCGTTTTGCACAATCCTCTCGCTGGCGGCGCGTCAGCCGAGGGTGGTCAACATCACAAACGCAAACCCTGGCGTGGTGACGACTCTCTGGCAGCATCGGTTGAAGACCGGCGACGTGGTGAAATTTGTCAAAATCGAGGGCATGACCCAGGTCAACTTTGTCGGCAACGTCAGCGAGCTGTATTTTCAAGTCACGGTACTGTCACCGACGGAGTTTGAAATCAACGTCGACACAACGGCCTATAGTCCCTACCTCGTAGGCACGAGCTATGGGGAGGCGCGGCGGTGCCTGGGGTTCACGTCGTTTGAGAGAGATTTAATCTGGAACAATATTAGACTCCATGCGCGGACAGGGTCGGTGCCCACGGCGGCGGCCGCGACATCGGATTTCAGTGTCTCAAGCCGCGAGGTCCAGGCCCTACTCGACAGCGATCAGATCGTCGCCCAGGACATCGAGGAGGGACTCTACAGCGGCGCCGAGTACGAGCACTTCGAAGTCAATTATCAGAATCTCGCGCAGGGTCGAAACGTCCTGCTCTATGGACGCCTGGGCGACATCCGCTGGGGCGATCAAGCGTTCATGGCTGAAGGTCTCGGCTTAAAATCGTTGCTCACTCAAGAACAGGGGCCGCGCTGCTCGGTCACGTGCAGGGCAGAGCTGGGAACGCGGATCCAGGATACGTGGAACGACCGCTATGGCTGCAAGGTGCGACTCGATCCAGTCGGCTGGCAGCCGCTCCAGCAACACGCCGCGGGTATTCCCTTTGATGCCAACGTCGGCATGATCGTCAAACCCTCGACCTATAACGGTTTCTATTATGTGGCGCTCACCGCGGGGCAAACCGGCCTCACCGAACCGACCTGGCCGACGGTCCTGGGCGGGACGGTGTCCGACGGCGGCGTGACATGGGAAGCGCGCCAAGCGCTAGTCAAACCCGGCACCATTACATCGGTTACAGATCGCCGCCAGTTCGCCGACTACAACCGCGTCGAGCCAACAGGCTGGTTTACGCATGGGCTCTTGACGTTTCTTGACGGGCCGAACGCGGGATTTTCTAGCGAGGTCAAGAGTTACTTGCGCGCGTCTTATCCAATCACACTGGTTGACACCGTTAGCGGTTACTTCTATGTGACCGGCGATCAAACGGCAAACTTTCAGATTGGCGACATCATTACCCTGTTTGGGTCGACCGCCAAAGACGGTGAATACACCGTCACCGCGGTGCTCTACGAAGCGGGTCCGAACCGTACCCGGGTCACCGTGACCGAGCCCATATCGAACAACACCCCGGATGGAAGCATTCAGTGGAGGCCGGCCGGGTTCACGCTGCGCGACTCCACCTATCGGGACATCAGCGTCGGGCAGAGCTACATAGTCGAGGTCGGCTGCGACAAGCGCGTTGAAACTTGCATCGACAAATTTGACAACGTCCACAACTTCCGCGGTGAGCCTTATTTGCCTGGCGTTCACCGCGCAATCCGCTTCCCTGATCAACCGGTGTAACCATGCGCTGTGAAGCTAAAATCGCCGTGACGCAAAGTGGTATCCTGGCGCCGTTTTACGCGCAATGCGTCGGCGGCGCCGGACATGCCGGAATGCATTTTTATGAACAACCGGACTTCGACCTAGTCGGCCATCGGCTCAACGGCCCACCCATGCGCTTGCGCGGGACCGCGCGCATAGGGTGGGACGATCCGGACACCTACGGGGACAAGGCCCAGGCTTACATACTCAACGGGCTTACCCTGATTGAAGGTGACACGGAGCGCGAGCCAGACTTGACCGTGCAACCCTACGAGGTCCGCCCATGGCTACGCGCGGTGAAGTAATCGAGGCCGCGCGGACCTGGCTCGACACACCCTTTCGGCACCAGGGGAGGGAGAAGGGTCGCTGGGTGGATTGCATCGGGCTGGTCGTCGGCGTCGCGAAGGAAATGAAATTGATCGCGCCAGAGTGGGACTTCGCGGGCTACGGGCCGTTACCGGTGCCGAGCGCGATGGAAAAAGGGCTCGACGAGCACATGGACCGGGTGCCCCATGGCGCCGAGCTACCGGGTGACGTGCCGTGGATGGCCGATCCCGACCTCGGCGGGCAGCCGCGCCATGTCGGCATTCTCACCGATTGCGGCACGCTGATCCACGCCCACAGCAACGTCGCCAGGGGCGCGGGCCGCGCCGGGAAAGTGGTCGAACAGAGGCTCGATGACCGGATCAAGACTCGCATCCGGCGCTATTACAAGTTTCGAGGGTTAGAGTGAGAACCAAAAGCCAAATAATCTACATCACCTTGGGCGCGGTCGCCGGCTTGCTCATCTTCCCCGACTCGGTCTTTGCCGCCCAGATGATGATCAAGTCTATGTTTACGATGGCCGGATCATACTTCGGCGGTCCGATCGGCGGCGCGATCGGCGGCCTGCTCGGCGGCATCGTTGGCGGGCTGTTGTTCCCGGAAAAGGGCCAGCTGATCGGTCCGAAACTCGAAGATCTCCAGGTCACCTCGCACTCTTTCGGGGAGGATATTCCAGACACCGAAGGGACGTTCCCGGTGCCCGGGCTATTGATCGATTCAAGCGACATCCGAGCGGTCGAGCATTCCGTCGGTGGCAAGGGCATGTCGGCGAGTCCATCGGGTTACTATTACACTTACTCGGCTGACGCGCTGTGGCTGTTACGGCGCCGGCAAGCCGATGGCATCTTGCGGGTTTGGCTTCAAGGAAAGCTGCGCCGCAATATGTCGCCCGATGCAACCCTCGCGGAGATCATTGCATCGGCGGCGGCGATCAAGGGCGGCCGGCTCAAATTCATGATGGGCGCGGAGGACCAGCTCCCCGATGCTACCTTTGAGCTGCTGCACGGCGTCGGCAGAACTCCAGCTTACCGTGGCGTCGTGACTATGGCCGCGCTCGCGCTCGAGCTCGCCGACTACGCCAATCAAATTCCCCAGGCCGTCGCCGAAGTCTACGACGACGGCAGCGAGCATATGCGGACGTTTGGACCTAACCAACCGCCCTTCATTGGCAGCGCCTGGGTATGGGTCGGCGATTGGAATCATGTCGATGACAATCACGAGGTCCTCAGTCTTGTGGCAGACTCGGAACATTTAGCGATGGCGTCGGCCACCTACAGCAATCCCGAGGCGTATTATTGGGTCAGGCACACGCCTGTTGGTACGTTTCCAGAACTGAAATATGAAAAATTGAGCGACCCGGTCGAAGGCCATATTATTTATCCGTTTGGGGCTGGGAAAAGCGACGTTCCGGCCGGTATTTGGCACAGCGGATTCGGTTTTCATTTTTTCCTGTATAACGAATGGCGCGAGATCTTCATCGGCGTACTGCCGGGCGTGATCGGTGGGAATGGCGGAACCTGGGTTTACAAGCTAGGGCGGCTCATTATGTGGGTGCCTGGCATGGGTGGTTTTCCTGACGGCGCGTTTATCGACTTTCCATCGATGGCGACCGACATCGTCTTCCCGGCGCCATACGTGGCGGCGCCGAAAATTCAGGTGCTCAGGATGAGCGACAATTTCCTGTATGGCCTGTATTCTCATGGAATCACAAGTTTATTCGGCGCCCCAAACTCGATACTTTACAAAATCGACCCGGTTGATTTCACCGTGCTGGAGATTTGGGATCTCGGCGTCGAAAAGCTGGCGGGGTTCGACCTCGTAAGCGACGAGGAAATGTACTTCACCCAAACCGGCTTTGGCTCAGGTGCTCCGGTCAACTTTTACGCTCTCGAAAATAAGAAAGCGGTTCTCATCGGGACCTCGCCGAACCCGTTCTCGGTGAATTTCATCAACGGCCAACTTATCTACAAAGACGGGATCTTTTATTACGGTGCGCCAAACCGAGAGTTTTTTCAGGTGGTGCCCGCCGGCGTGTCGCAATGTGTGCCGCTCTCCAAGATTGTCGGCGACGCGTGCCGCATCGCAGGCATGGAGGAAACGCGCTTCGACGTGAGCGAGCTCACCGATTGCGTCGACGGCTACGGTCGCGACGCGGCAATGACGATGGCGAATTGGATTTCCCCGCTCATGCCTCACTACTTTTTTGATCCGGTGGAGAGCGGCGGCTTACTCAAATTTCGCAAGCGCGGCCGGCCGGTCGCGTTCACTATCCCGCTCACCGACCTTGCGGCTTATGAGCCCGGTGAGCAGGTGCCTGATCGACTCGAACGCAACCAGATTCACGAGCGCCGGTTGCCCAGTACGGTGCGGGTGCAATACATTCAACGTGATAAGGATTATGAGCGCGGGCTCCAGTATGAAGAAAAGATCATCACCGAGTTTCGGCACATGATCGATTTCAGCTTGGCTGAGTCCATGTCCGACGACGCGGCGAAGCAAATGGCGGCCCGGCTGCTGCCGGTGCTGCACTTCGAGCGCAACGAGGCGACCATCCGACTAACCCGGAAGTACATTGAGATCGAGCCGGGCGATCCATTCGAGATCACGCTATGACCACGACAAACTACAAATTTCCAGAAATCGCCGTCGGCCAGTCACAAAAAGAAGTCACGCACAACGCGGCCCTGTTAATCCTCGACAACGTGCTAGGGGGCAAGCTCGACATCAACGTGACCACGGCCGACATTATCCTCACCGACTCGCAGCATGACGGCGCGGTGTATTTCAAATTTACCGACACGATGACGGCGCCGCGGGCGGTGACGTTCCTCGGGCGCGGGAAAATTTGCATGGTGGAACATGCCGCCCTGGGCAGTCATAACATCACCCTGAAGAGCGGCAGCGGGGCCGGCGCCACCGTGACGCTTGCGCCGGGATCTGTGAAGCTGATCTATATCGATGGCGCAAACAACGCGGTGCGCGTAACGACTTAACGGAGGCAGAATCATGGTAATAGACTGGGCAGAGAGCTTCGGTTACAGCCAAACCCTCTCCGACATTTTCCCGTTCACGCAGTTAGCAGGCGTCGACTTCACGACTACGGTCAACGCGGGAAGCAGCCCCTACAGCGGCCCGACTTTGCGGATGGTCCTGGGCGGCGGATCGGGAGGGCAAACGGCGCACTATGGGCACCCGGTCGCAGCGCGTTCGACGTTCTATACGGCAATGCGGATCAAGTACAGCGCCGCGTTCTCGACCGAGTGCAGACTGATGAAGTGGTGGGAGGCTGGCAACGTCCACTGTTACCTGGCGATTACGGACGCGGGCTCGTTCAAGCTGTACCGCGGCGACGATGTTTTGTTGGCAACGTCAGCGTCCGGGCTGATCGGGTTTGGCCAATGGAAACACGTTGAAGCGAAAGTCGTCATACATGATTCGACGGGCACCATCGACGTGTGGGTGGATGGCGCTCTAGTCTTTTCGGCTACGGGACTCGACACAAAATATGTCGGCAGCGGATCAATCGACGCGGTTACGATCGGCATTCAAATGGGTTCGCATGGGTCGGTGACCACCGACATCTGCGACGTGATTCACGCCGATTCGCAGATAGGTGAAAACCGCGTTGAGTATTTCCCGCCAACAGGGGCGGGCGCGAATACTACTTGGACGCCATCGTCCGGGTCGAATTTTCAGACGGTGGACGAAACGACGCCGAACCCCGCGGACTACAACTCGACTGACGTCGTCGGCGAAAAAGACACCTTTACGGCGGGCAACGTGCCGACTACTGCGACCATCCTCGCCGTCGGCTTGATCGCGCTCGCCAACAAGCAGGACTCGGGCGCGGCAACGCTTAGGTTTCTCAATCGGCAGAGTGGGACCGACTACGAAGGCGCGTCCTTCAACCCACCATTCGGGAGCAACGGCTGGTTCAAGGAATGGTTCGAAGACAACCCCGACACCGCAGCGCCATGGACGCCCACTGAATGGAACGCGAACGAAATCGGGTACAAACGACAGAGTTAGGAGGCTTCAATGGCAAACGGATTTTTTGACAAGGGCATGGAGAATATGTGCAACGGCGGGTTCAACTGGATGTCGGACGACTTCCGGCTGTTCTTCGTCGACCACGGCGTCGACGTGCCGAACCTTACCACCGACGACGCGCTAGACGACATCACAGGCGGCGCGGTGATTGCGACTTCGAGCGCTCTCTCCGGTAAGAGCAACACGGCCGGCGTGCTCGATGCCGGCGATGTGACATTCTCCGCTGTGTCGGGCGCAAGTTTCGAGTCGGCGATCCTCTACAAGCACACCGGCACGCCGTCGACAAGCAAGCTGTGGGCTTATTGGGACACCATCACCGGCCTGCCGTTTACGCCAACGGGCACCGACATCCTGTTTATTTTCGACAACGGCGCGAACAAGGTCATGCGTCCATGAGCTCGATCCGCATCAAGAGCGACGGCCCCCATGTAGTGATCATCGACGAGGCCAGCGGGCACTATTGGAAAATGCCGTGGAACCAGGCCGACGAGTTCGCCGCGCAGATCAAGCTGGCTGCGCGCCACGCCGAAGCTGTGGCGAAGGTCGAGCAAATTACCTTCGACCAGGCGGTCGTCCTGCGCGCCGGCTTCCCGGCCGGCTTCACTGACGACCCCCGCGTACACGACGCCGCGCGCAAGGAGGCGGGCTGGAACGCGCGATTGAGGCGGCTGTTTCACAAAACCCCCGACGTTCGCCGCGGCGTGGTCGGTACGCCGCAGCTGGTGGGGCTCTCCAGTGTCGGCAAACCAGAACAGGAGTAAACGATGGAAATCCCCAACGATTCCAAAAAGCTGAAGGCTCTCCCCCTCAATATGCTGCGAGAGTTTCGCTCGAAGCTGGAGGATAAGCGGCTCGAGCTGGCGGCCACCACCAAGACCGTCAATGATCGCATCGCCGAGCTCGAAGAAGAGGAACGCAAGGCCCGCGGCCCTAACCCGCTCGGCGTGTCCATGCTCGGCCGATCTAAATAATGGCAACAGAAACGCGCATATTGGTTCATGGCGCCGAGGTCATTACCGAGGAGACCGACGTTGAAACGCGGGTCGCCCAGGCCGGCGCGCAGGTCGTCACCGAAGAGACCGACGTTGAAACGAGAGTCGCCCAGGCCGGGGCGCAGGTCGTCACCGAGCAGACCGACATCGAAACACAAGTCGCGGTCGCGGGGTCCCAGGTCGTCAGTGAAGAAACCAGCCTGGCCGCCCGTATCCTCCAATTCGGCGCGCAGCTCGTTTATATACCTGCGGTCATCGCCCCGATTTCCCTTCTCGGTCCGCGGGCGCTTGGCGCCGCGGTAGTCGCCGTAGCTCTCACTATCCCATCATTAACCGGCCCGCTGGCGATCGGCACGCCAACGCTCGGACGCGCGTTACAGGCCCCCTCGCTGGTCAATGCCTCGACCGGGGTGGGCGACCACTATGTAGTCGACGCCAACACCCTCGTTGCTGCCTCTCTGGTCGGGACGCTCGCGGTCGGACAACCGACGGTATCCGCGCGGTTCAACGTGCCGTCGATTGTCAGGACGGCGGCCGTCGGCGCCGACGCTCTGGTTATCGATGATCAGACCCTGGTTAGCGTGTCCCTCGTAGGCGCGCGCGCGATGGGTGTGGCCGAGGTAGTTCAAGTGGCGGTCCCGCGCACGCTGCGCTTTCGGGCGGCTGGCGTGGAATACGGTCAACCGGGAATCATAGTGGTGAAAGCAGTGTCCGAGGACCCCGGCCTTTATTCCGGTTACGTCGCGCTAGGCGGCACGCCATCCGGTGGTCTTATTCCCAAGGTTGTCGGGCTTGCCGGATCGACGCGGTTGATTGTTTTTGACTCGGTGCTGTTGCGCCCCGAGGACAACGGGATCGGCTACTATCTGGCAGTCAGCGGCTACAACCCACCTTGGACAGGCGCCATCATCGCCAAGTCAATAGATGATGGTCAAACCTATACCGACATCGCGACCATGGACGTGCAGAGCTGTATTGGCTACGCCAGGACTGCCCTGCTCCCCCCGGCCAATGTAAACACCTGGGACACGGTCAACACCCTCGACGTACATCTGGTAAGACCGGACATTTTCATGCTGTCGAGCGAGAGCCAGGCCAACGTGCTCAACGGCGCCAACGCTGCGGCGCTGATTAAGATCAACGGCGACGTCGAGATTATCCAGTGGACGACGGCGGTCGCTCTCGGCTCTGGCATCTACAGGCTGTCAAACCTATTGCGCGGCCGCAGGGGGAGCGAGTTTGCGGTGGCCGACCACATGATCGGCGAGCCGTTTGTGGTGCTCGATCCCCTGGCCCTGCACCGTATAAGCGCGTCCGGATCGGAGATCGGCGCACCGCAGATTTTCCGGGCGACTTCGTTGGGGTCTCTGTTCACCGATGCGAACGAGGTTCACTTCACGCTATGACCGCGAGCTTGAAACCATTGGCGCCGGTTCACATCGCCGGCAGCCGGGACGGTTCGGACAATCTCACGATCACTTGGATTCGGCGAACCAGAGAGCATCAGGAATGGCGCGACTTGGTCGACGTGCCCCTGGGGGAAACGACCGAGGCTTATGAAATCGACATCCTGAACGGCTCAACGGTCGTGCGGACGCTCACGGCAAGCGCGCAGACGGTCGCCTACAGCGCGGCGCAGCAAACCACCGATTTCGGATCTCCCCAGGCGTCGGTGACCGTCAACGTGTACCAAATGAGCGAGACCGTCGGGCGCGGCTTCCCCGGCTCGGCAGTCGTTTAATGTTGGACTTTTTCTCCTCGGCGGCGTACAAATGGCCAATGAAACGCAGCTCAAGACACAGTCTCCCGCCCCCCTATACGGGAGACAAAATAATATCGGCGCGTCCGAAGCGGCTGGTGTGGCCTTGCGCGACACCCGCTGCGGCAAGTGTCAACGATTACTCTTCCGCGGCACGTTGCGCGGTGAAATCAAATGTCCGCGTTGCGGCCATTTGAACCGGTGGCCATGAGACGCTGACGAATTAAAACCATTGCCTGACGAGCCCTGAGAGGCCCAGGCTTACAACATTGCCTGACGAGCCCTGAGAGGCCGGCGGAGTGCAGAACTCCCCGGCCTTTTTTTGTGGCGGGCTCCGCATTCCCGAGGTTGAGACCAAGATGATAGCGGTCGAGGATCACTTGACTACGTTGAAAAAGATGGCTCGTAAGATCGCCTGGCAAAACAAATTTCAACTCGGCGATCCACGCGCCGCCGAGCAAGATATTTTTCAATCCGGTTGCGAAGCGCTCGTGCGTTACAGCGATTGCAATTACTTTCCGGCGAAATCGGTGCGCTATTACATGCTCAACGAGCTATCGAATATCTGCTGGGAAAGCCGATGGTACGGTAGGCGGACCCACAAGCGCGACCTAGCGATGCCGCTCGATCACGTCGACGAGACCAGGCACCAAACCAGCACCATCGAAGATCGAGCCGACGCGCGCTTGCAATTAGGCGCTCTGGTCGAGGCGGCGAAGCAGTCGGACAGTAGGGGTCACAGCAAGCATGTGCGGACCTTGAATCTGATGGCGACCCACGGCACCGGCGTCAAGGGTGAACGGCTGGATCTGCCGCCCGGGTTAAAGCCCGACACCTACTGGTACGCCTGCCGCAGTCTGAAATCGTTTGCCGAAAATCTTTTGGAGGGTGGGTCTATGAAATTATGTTGCCTCGTCATCGCCGCTCTGGCGTCGATCATCTATGCCGGATCTGTCTCCGCTCAACCCAGGCCGGCCGTGTTTACCCTCACCTGGACAGATAACTCCAACAACGAGGACGGGTTCAAGCTATATCGCAAGGCCGCTGACGGCACTTTCGCTGTGATCGGACAAGTGGGCGCCAACCAGACGAAATTCGTTACTCCCTCGATCACCGCGAACGAGGGTTCGCAGATTTGCTTTGCGGTAACGGCCTTCAACGCCGGCGGCGAGTCCGCCAGAAATGAAGGGTGCGGCACGATCCCCACCACCGCGGTGGCCACGTTGCCGCTGAATATGGAAGGGACGACGTTGCCGGAGTATAAGACTTTGGAAATCACGGTCGCCAAGCCGGCCGGTGTAAGCCGGGCGATCCTCATTCTGGAAGTCTACGACCCGGACTATCCAGACGAGGGCGACCTATACATCAACGGTAACGGGCCCATTGTGCTGTTTGGCTCGGTCGGCACATCGGCCAACCAGCAGAAGGTCGCCACGGTCGAATACGATATTCCGCTTGCCTACCTAGTCGACGGCGTCAATAAGCTGCGCTTCGGGCATCAGAAAACTATCGGCTACAAGATCAACAAAGCCGCGGTGCGCTTTGAAATGAGCACGCCGGGTGCTCCCACAGCTTTAACAATTCAGGTTCAATAAGGAGGTTTTATGTTTTTGAAAAGACTCTACGCGAAGGATAAAGAGGGCAAGCCGACCCACGTCAACGGCGTGCGCGTGATGCGCGCCAAGGCGGTGGAGCACTGGTCTCCGTCGCTGATCGAGACAGGCATTGCGGAAGGCTGGCTGGAGGCGAGCGCGGGAAAGTTCGTGGTTAAGGGAGAGAACCAAACCATGGAATATCGCGTGGTTCGCGGCCCCGGGCACTATTCCTGCTTTACCGGCGAAAAACTCGGCGGCGAAGCCGAGGCCAAGGCGCATGTCGCCAAGGTCGGCGGGGGCAAGCCTTCGCCCGATCCTACCAACCCTTCAGGCTACCGCGTCGACAACTTCTTTACCGTGGTGACGGGCAAGGACTTCAGCGAGATCAGCAACGAGGAAGTTGCCAAGATCCTGGACACCGGCAAGACAAAGTTTCACGCGCGACTTGCCGCGCGGTATCGCAAGGCGTCTTAACACGAAGGAAAATTTTTCCAAGGAGTGAATTATGGGAAACGAAGTCTTTAACATAGCAAAGGGGCGCGTCGCCGAGCTCTACAACCGCGTCGACTTAAACGATCCGGCCAACTCGGCGTTGATTATCATTCTGCTCGCGACCACAGGCCTTGAGGCCGACACGGCGTTGCGCGATTTCGATACGGTAAGCGCGCTCGTCGCTGGCACTACCAACGAAGCAACGAACACCGGGTATGCGCGCAAGGTGTTGACCGACTCCGACATCAGCGCGTTCGCACCGGACGATACAAACGACCGAGTGGACATCGACATCCCCGACCAGACCTGGACCGGGCTCGCCAATGACGGCACCGGGGCGATCAGTAAATTCGTCACGGCCTACGACAGCGACACAACGGGCGGGACGGATGCCAACATCGTGCCGATGACGCACCACGATTTTGCGATCACGCCGGACGGAAGTGACGTCACAGCGCAGATCGCCGCGGCGGGATTTTTCCGGGCGTCATAAGGAGACAGCGATGATCTTGATGAAGTTGGTCCTTGCATGCCTTCTGCTGATTTCAACGGCCCACGCAGTCGAGCCGTTGCTCCAATCTAGCCACCTGCGCCACGTTGGTGCATTCCGCCTGCCGGCCGGGACCGTTCCATGCGGAGCTGTTCCAACGAGTACGGTAAGCAACTGCTTTACTTACGGCGGCTATGCGCTCGCGTTCAATCCGGCGAATCGGTCTCTATTTTACAGCGGCCATGCTTGGCATCCTTACCATGTGTCGGAAGTTCAGATTCCGCTCACACTGGGGGCGCCAGGTTCGACATTCGCGGCCTTGCCGATTGCGCCGGTGCTTCAAGCATTTTCCGACGCCCTGGAAGGAAAGCGGCTCTTAGTCGATCCACCAGCCACCGATATTCAGCTTGGCGGCATGGTAGTCGATCAAGGGCGGCTGATTATCTCGGCTTATTCGTCCTACGATGCTGACGGTAGCCAGGTGCTCTCGCACTTCGCCCGCCCGCTATCGTTTGGAATGCCGGGGCAAGTAATCGGTCCGGTACGCATGGCCAACGGAACGTTGAAGGCCGGGTTTTTCAGCGGCTACATGGCAAAGGTGCAAAGCGGGTTGCAGTCTCTTTTGGGAGGGACTCACCTGACCGGCAATTGTTGTGTGTCGATCATTAGCAGGACTTCGTTAGGACCGTCAGCGTTCTCTTTTAATCCACAAGACATTCAGGCTGGGAATACAGTGAACACATCTGCGCTGGTGTATTATCCGCTCGCCCATCCCACACTTGGGCAGTATACCGGCAACACAGATGCTTACGGCGCGGCAACCGCGATCACCGGGATCGTGCAGCCAGTTGGCACTCGAACTGTCCTGTACGTCGGAAAGAAGGGAACCGGCGAATACTGCTACGGTCCTGGTACGAATGATCCGGCGAAACATCTGCTCCCGTTTCCACCGGCGAATATTCAACACTACTGCTATGATCCAGTCAGCAATTCTACCGGGCCTCATGCCTACCCGTACATTTACCAAATGTGGGCCTACGACGCCGTTGAGTTGGACAAGGTAAGGCGCGGTGAGAAAAACGCCTGGGATGTTCTGCCTTACGCACTTTGGCGGTTCAATTTGCCCTTCGAGGCTAACAACGCACACGCCCTCGGAGGAGTCGCTTACGACGAAACTTCGCGAAGGGTTTATATCGCTCAACAGGGAGCCGGACAGTACGGCGCCGTGGCGATTCACGTATTCGAGCATGACTTACCGCAGATTGAAGCCGATGCGACGATCACAATCAGGGATGGAGTCCCGTTTACATTCGAGCGATCGGCACCGCCGATTAGAATTCTGGCTCCAGCGGGCGCCAATGTCATCATAAACGGAGAGCTTCAACCATGAATTTGTGGCAGCGGCTTTTGCTCTTTGCCTTGACTCTAATCGTGTCGCCGATTGCGACCGTTGTGCCGGTTCGCGCAGCGATCACCAGCATCGGCTCGCTCGGGACCGCAACGGCAACCAACACCGCGCAAAATAGTCTCGCCCTCACAACTTCCGCTCAACTTGATGTCGGTAATTATGGGGCCTGCGTTCACGTTCACGATTCAAGTGACAATACCGAGGGCTATCGTGGTCGAATGTTCGCGTTTGTCGATTCGGTGGGGAATATTTGGGAGTTTGTAAGAGAGTTCAATATCGATGGCGATGATTCGGTGACTCAATCGACAGGGGCCGTTTTCATGACGAAGGCCACTGTCGATTTGCCGAGTAGCGGCACTATAACTGCACATCATTCTTCTGCCGATGCTCGCGCCATGACTTGTTGGGAATTTAGCGTCGGTAGCGGAAATTATCTTCGAGTTGCCGGGTTTGTTACGGATATAGAGGCCAATAGCGCAGACCCAGCATCGATGACAATCGACAATCTTCTGAGCGCAGAATACTTGTTTCTGCGCGCCATAGGTTCGTCGGGTAACGGTGGAGCAATAACTCCAACGACTAATTTTACAGCGTTTTCAGTCGCCAACGCGAATACCGGCACGGCAAACACATCCAGGCAGGCCTTCGCGGAATTCAGGATCGTTACCGCAACAAGCCAGGCGAGCGATCCAACGGTCGAGAGTGCGACCTCGGTTAGTATGTATCTTGCTTTCGTGGAAGGCACGCCGAGGGTTTTTCCTACGATTCTCGCCAACAGTTCGACCGGATCGGATAGCAATGCCAGCGGAGCGGGACCAGCTACGGCGGTTACCAACGGTTCGTGTCAATCCTCGGCTGACGGTTTTTCGGTTACCCTATCGGGATCGGATCTAAGCGGGGTAGCGAGCGATGGGAGCGCGGCGCTGTTTTTCAACGACACGACCGCAGACTTTAGAAATTTCGTCATGATCACCAGCGTTGACGATGCCAACGATGTAGTGAGGGTGGAGCTGCCGCTACAGACGAGCCAAACAAAAGCGTGCGCAATTGGCGGAAAACGGTTGACGATATCGTCAACCTCCAGCCAGAGTTTGTTTGCGATGTCAGGTACACTTTCGGATTTACAACCTGGATGGACACTGGAACTGGAAAGCGGATTTACGGACACCTTTGCCGGTGCGGTGAGTTGGAGAACTGGCGGCAATCAGATGATTGGCGGGTGGGTTACGATGAGGGCCACCCCAGGCGCGGCAACGAGACCGCTGGTCACCTTTAGCAATAACGGAACTGGATTTTCGCTAGCCGGTTCTCTGTTGTGGTTTGAGGGTATCGAATTCCAAAATACCAACGGAACTAAGACGGCTTCAACTATTTTCACGCAGGGGTCAGTCAGCCGACTTCTCTTTAAGAATATAAAAGCCGCCCATGCAACAAACAAGTTTGCAATCCCATTCAACAGCATTTTTACCGGAGCAATGATTGTAGACTCTGAGATTTCTTGCGCTGTGGCATGCATCCAGACAACCATCCCTACGCCGGGTAGAATCTTTGCAAATAATTATATTCATGACTGTGCCATTGGAATCAACTTGGCAAGTGGCGTCGAAGCAGTGATAACGGGCAACATAATCACCGGCTGTACTGGAGTTGGTATCCAGATCACACCAACCACGAGCGGTAGTGCTGGTTTTACGATCGTAGGGAATACTATAAATGGGAACGCAGGCGGAGGCGTTCAGTTAAGCGGTCCCAATGCCTACCCGGTGCTCATGCTTGGCGGTTTTCTTGTAAACAACATCATATCGAACAACACTGGATATGGGTTAACCGTCGATTCCAAGCTCCACTATACAGCCACAGAGGGAGTTTTGCCGTGGATAATTCGCGGGAATAATTTTTACAACAATTCATCTGGCGCGTATTATCCCACACAAATCCCCAGCTTCGATGAGCAGACCCTCGACCCGCAATTCGTCAATGCGGCAGGCGGTGACTTCCGCATTCAAAACGCCGCGCTGAGAGCTAAGGGCTATCCGGTCGGCGGCTCGTTAGCTATTGGCACAGGCTCATCTACCTACAACTATATCGATCCCGGCGCGGCGCAGCGGCAAGATTCGCGGCCGGGGCCAAACATCGGCGCGGGGTTTTAACGATGGCTGCACCTTATAATCCGCCAAAGAAAAACGAGGACTTCAAAATCCGCATCGCCCTGGAGGACCTGCAGGGCGTCGGCACGCTCAAAACCAATCCGACCATCGCCAGCGGTGACTTCAAAGTCGACATCGACGGTGGCGGGTTTAATAATCTGGCGACGCTGCCGAGTGTCAGTCCATCGGGCGGCCGCGCTGTGCTGATTGAGCTGTCATCTTCGGAAATGAACGGCGACGTGATCACGATCCAAGGTGTCGATCAGACTAACCCCAAAGAGTGGGCGGATTATTTTCTCTCGATCCCGACGACTTCATGAGCTGCTAAATGGCGATTGCAAAAATCTTTTGGGGTCATCCCCACGCCGGCGGTGCAATCACCCAATCCGTCGGGCAAGTCACCGAAACCGACACCGCGCAGGCGATCACCCGTCTCAAGACCAAAGCCGTCACCCAAGTCACCGAAACCGATGCAGCGCAGGCGATCACTTCGCGCAAGGCCAAAGCCATCGCGCAAGCGACGGAAACCGACAGCGCCCAAGCTGTCACCGTCAATCCGCAACGCCGGCTAATAGCCACCGCCGAGGAGACCGACGCGGCCCAAGCACTCACCGCGGCCAAAGCAAAAACCATCACCCAGGCCAGTGAAAACGACAGCGCGCAGGCGCTCACCGCGCGCAAAGCCAAAGGCATCACCCAGGCCAGCGAAACCGATATCGCCCAGGCGATCGCGTCGGCCAAAGCGGCGGCGATCGCGCAGGCCAGCGAAACCGACGCCGCGCAGGCGGTCGACTCGGCCAAATCCAAGCTCCTCGGCCAGGCCAGCGAGATCGACACCGCCGACGCCGTCACACGTCCGGGGATCATCGGCCAGGCAGAGGAAACCGACAGCGCCCAGGCGCTATCGAAACTCAAGGTCAAAGCGGTCGCCCAGGCGAGTGAGACCGACACCGCCGCAGCTCTTACGATCTCGCCTCTTCGCCGGTTGATCCTCGCAGCCGCTGAGTCCGATATTGCCCAGGCGTTGGTGGGGCTCAAGAACAAGGCGATTGCGCAAGCGAGTGAGACCGACACCGCGCAGCCTATTTCGATCATCTATCAATTCGCCATCTTGCAGGCGCTGGAGGCCGACAGCGCTTTCGGACTCGGCAAGCTGAAGAATAAGAGCATCGCGCAGGCGATCGAGACCGACACGGCGCTTGCGATAAACCCGGCCACACTCGGTGTTCTCATAGAAGAATCGTCTTGCCGTGTACGGGTTTATTTCCATCAAGAGCTGCGCGCACGCGCTGTTCCATATCAAGAGCTGCGCGTGCGCGCTGTTCCACACCATGACATCGGTCAGATCGGGCAGGCAGCATGAGTCAATTCGATTGCGATTACGTCGTCGGCCAAAAGCCGCGCTTTTTAGGATCGTTCCGACTCGGGAAGGTTTTAACCGATCCTAATCAGGTAAAATTTATCTATCAGGTGCCGAGCGATCCCGCCCCAACGCTGCTCGTGTACGGCGTCGACGCCGCACTGGTGCGCGAAGGCGTTGGTCTGTATCACGTCGATCTATCCTTGATCGAACCTGGCACATGGCATTGGCGTTATGAATCGACCGGCACCGTGGAGTCGGCGCAGCAAGGCAGCTTTCGGGTTAAGGCAGAGAATCCGGTGGGATGAAGTGGATTGAGATTAAGGTCATCCAAATTGAAGACATAGGAAGAAGGTGATGATGGGAGAATCTACGGAGTTGCACATCCCGACGCCTTGGTGGGTGAGAATTTTCGTTCAAGTCGGCTTCCCTACTGCATTGGCCGTCTTGCTCGTCGCTGCACTGCTCGGTTGGATGCCATCACCGATCATGCAGACGCTCTCACGACTAGAGTACAACGCTTGGCAACAAACATCGATTTTGCGCTCAATTTGCTACAAGCTCGACGGTAATCAGTATCGATCAGGATGCGAGCCGATGAAACTAATCGAGGATCGTTGATGAGCGCTGACACTATCGTTGAGAGAATTGAAGCCCTACAGCGAAAACACTCGGACAAGATCTCTGGAATAGACATGAGATTCGAACTTGAGTCGAGACGGAGGTAGAAACATGCAAATAGAAAATTGGAAAACGACGGTCGGCGGTGTACTGGCAGCGTTCGGCGCCGCTCTTGTCCTGGTGCCATTGCCAGAAAATTGGAAGTGGGTGCCGCAATTTTTAACCGCTCTCGGCGGCGCGTTGGTCGGCATTGCGGCTAAGGACTATTCAACGCACTCGACTATGAAACAAATTCAGACCGCGACCGCAGAAAAAAAATAGGGTCAAATCCCGAGCCTACGATGACCGATGAAATTTACTTCTGGCTCGACATATCCTGGCGCACGATGGTGGGCATGTTGTCGCTGTTCTACGACGCGGTGGGCATTATCGCCTTGATCATTCTGCTTGTTGTGCTGGTGATTCTGTTTGTCTACATGCTGTGTCGGGTGGCGCGGGATATACGGAGGCGAGAATGAAAGACGAGCGTCGCCTGCGCGCGCAATCATGGAAAGAAAATTTGATCATCGCTGCGGCTATCGCCTTGTTTCTCTCCATCTATGGCTGCACCGGCATGCTGATTGGCAACGCGCTAGGCCAGGGGCAGGCGCTGACGCCGGAACAAGTCAAGGCGTACAACGAACTCGGCCAAAAAGTGTACGGATGCTTTCAAGTGGTCGGACCCCCGCCATCCGGTGCAACGATGTGGCTCGTCATGCCAAAGGAAGCAATTATTCAGCCGCACTTCGGCGATGGGTGCAGGTTAATCCAATGATAGACGCTAATCATCTCCTCAAAGAAGTCATCCGACCGGTGCTGCAATCTCTCGGCATGGGCGGAGTCGTAGCCGAGGCGATGGTACTGGGCACGGCTTGCCAGGAGAGCAAGTGCGGCACCTGGCTTGTGCAGCTCGGAAACGGCCCGGCGAAGGGCATTTATCAATGCGAGCCGGCGACGCATGAGGATCTGTGGACTCACTTTTTGAGCAACCGACCGGAGCTCGCTAAGAAGGTCAACCGCTGGCGTATCTCATGGGGCAACGGTATAGGTAGCGATGAGCTGACCGGAAACTTGTACTATGCCACGGCTATCTGCCGGATTCACTACTATCGATCGCCTGAGATTATTCCCGACACTCTGCCCGGACAGGCGGCGTTTTGGAAGAAAGTCTACAACACTCCGCTCGGCGCCGGCACGGTGCAAGACTACGTCGAATCATGGCGGCAGTTCGCACCGCCGATGTTTGTCTGATCAGATGCTGTCCTTAATCCTCGCCGTCACGCTTGGGCTGATCCTGGCTTGCTCACCGGTGGCGCTATCCGCGCGTGACGCCAGGCAGGTCAGACTGTTTCGCCAGGCCAACCCTTGCCCGGCGACTGGGAATCAAGGCGGCGCGTGTCCGGGCTGGGTTGTCGACCATATCGTGCCGCTGTGCCTGGGCGGCGCAGATACGCCGGCAAACATGCAGTGGCAGGATCGAGAGGCGGCGGCGAAAAAGGACCTCGAGGAGCGGCGGGCGTGCGCGCTCAGCCGCCCAGCAGCCGGCCGGACTCGTGCGGCAGTGCATTAGGATCGGTGGGGCCCGGCGCCTTTTTGCCCTCGCTGGCGAAGTCAAAGCCGCAGTGTTTGCACTTGAAAGCCTTGTATTTTACCGTCTCGGCGCACGCGGGGCAGGTCTTTTTACCGGCGGCGTTGGTAAAGACCAGCCCAACGGCGACCATCGCCACTCCAGCCCATAGAAGGACGCTGCCGCCTGGGCTAACAGCCGACAGGCCGCAGCCGGCGAATATCGCCAGCGTGCCGAGGACGATCAGCAGGATCCCGACGATATCGGCAAGGGTCCGCATGGGTGCCTCCAGTTATGCTCAAGACGAAGTCTGAACCCTATTCAGCACAATCTTTAGTCCAAAGACCATGTCGTTTTCAACTCATCCGCGAGTGGGGCTGTGTTTCGGGGCATGACGAGTTGCTTGACTCAAGAAGATCCGGATCGCTTTTGTCAGATATTTGTAGGACTGACCTGGTTCTAATGCACGTCCGATAATACCAGGCGCGACATCGGGACCGTAGACAAACCAAGGATGATCCGTGGATTGTTCTTCCGTGGTCGTCACGCCATTTAGCGTAATACGAAGAACCGGTTCCAAGTTGCGCCGGATACCGACGACACCATACTTTTGTTGTTTCGCGGCAGATGGATCGAACAGCCGAATGGCATCCGCGCTCGCGGTCGCGAGCCAACCAAGGCGCTCAATGTCTGGACGGTACATGTTAAAAACCTCGCCGAGATCGTTTGTTCGGTTGTCCACTTTGGTGATCCTTGCATAATCTGGCGCATCATAACCAACAGAGACGATCTCTACCTTGTCGAGCAAAAACAGCTTTGTTTGGTTGGTGCTGACATCGCGCGCCCGGAGTTTCTTTCCTAAAACCATGATGGGCTGAATAACACGCTTGGCGCCAGGCTGGCTGCCACCGTGATAAACAATCGTAAGGGTGCTGCCCTTGGCGATGGACTCTGTTAGCTGTTCGGTGAGCGTCATAAAGTCACGGCTCGCGCCGCGCCAGTTCGCGAAACTCTTTACTATCGTTATCTGGCCCGACGGTTTGAAAAGGGTCCTCGTCACCCCTCCTGGGCGGCGACTCGGTCTGAATCGATGATTTTTGCAAGACAGCAATATACTCGAGCAATAGTCTGAGCCCACCAATCTCCGCGCTCTCGATGAAGTTGCGGGCGGCCTCGTGAGCTTTCGATTTCAAAACCTCTTTGGGTGTTAAATATTTAGCCCCAGTTTCGTTAGTCATCCCGAGACGAAGATTTTCAGGCGATACATTAAGCTCATGGGCTACGGAATTTATTAGCCGCTCAGTGGCCGGTATCTTTCCTCGCATCACCTGACTGAAATAATTCGGTTCGTATCCGACCTTTCTAGCCAAATCTTTTTGTTTTAAGCCAACTTTCTTGCGCAAAATCGTTATAGTTTTCGCGAATGTAGGGATTACTACAGATTTTCGCTGTTTTTTTGTTGACATAAATCTCTAAATTCTGTATTTCTTTGCCCTAAATGAACGCGCAAAAGAAAACCGACCGCAAAGAGCCTGAGCTGGGTCCGGTCACCCGGGCGCTGCACAAAGCGGGCTCTTCGCCGTCGGAAGTCGCAAGGCTTGAAAATGTCGCGCCGTCCACTGTGACCAAGGTCATGTTGGGCCAAAGCAGGAGCGCTCGTATCCAACGCCGGATCGAGCAGATCATCGGCAAGCCATGGGACGAAATCAGAGCCGCTTAGCGTCAGCCGGGCAAGCAGGGCGCGAAGCGGCTCTTTTTTTACGCAGACGACTTTAGGGCAAAGGATAACGGAAATGCAAGTGCCGGGAGAGAATTGATTTGAGGCCGCCATGTCGCAAAAACTAACCGCCGCGGCGGCGGCGCGTAAGTACGCTGAAGACGATTTGATGAGCACTACAGGGAATATCGCAGGGAACATAGATAGTACGCCAGAGCCGGTGCGGCCCTCATTCCTGGCGCATATCAGCAAGCCGATCGGGCGCAAGCGGCTGTGCTTCGAGCTGCGTATCAGCAAGAAACTTCTGGATATGTGGATTTCCGGCGAGCGCAAGGACCCGATCGAGCGCGTGCGCGACATCATGCGGGTGGGGGCGAAGACTTATCCCGACTTGCCGTTGCACATTGCGCAAGAGTTGGTCGAGGACTTCGGCGGTGTGGTGACGAGAAAATTAGCGGCGAAAGAGGAATGAGTGAAAAATGAAAGATCCGATCGAGCGCCGTTACAACGAACAAGATCCGCGCGGCATAGGCGTGGTCATGGTGGTCAGCATGGCAATCTGGGCGGCAGTAATCTGGCTGGCCTGGTGGGTGACGCGATGAAATCTGAAACTCACGCCTCACGCCTCACGCCTCACGCCTGTTCCGACTCCAACCTCATCGACAAGATCTGCGATCAGCTCTCGCCGGAGGCGGCGGCGCTGGTGCTGGATCTGGCGCGCGGTATGACCGCGTCGGGATGGGACGAGAGCGGCGATGTTATGCGCGCCCAGAATAACCTGGAGCGGCGGCTCGGGAAGACTGTGGTTGTCGAGGGTGGCGAGGATTTCAAGAGACTCATCGCCGACTGCACCGGGGATATCAAAACGTGACCCTGCTGACAAAAAGAGTTGCCCGTGAGATCGACGCCAGGCTCGATGTCGACAAGATGTCGCGCGGCAGGCCAATCATCGTCGAGATCGAGGCGCCGGACTTGATCACATTTCGCTGGAAGGGTACGCGGCGACGTTACACGGCGGCGATCCCGCGGCTGATGCAATGGACAATCATGGCGACTGTGGAGGCCGAGAAGCGGGCAAGGCGGACAAAGCGATGAAACTCATTCGCTGGATAGCCTCGAAGCTGCGCCGGCGCCGGCTGGTTGATCTGTCGCCGTTGCAGCGAGTCATCTACGTGTCGATCGAGAGGGTGAAGTGAAGAAGGGATAGGAGCGCAATATGGAAACACCAGTTATTGAAATGGATCGGACCAAGGCGAAGCAGGCGTGGCACACCTACTGCAAAGCTGTCAAAGAGCGGCAGACCCGGGATGATAAAATCCTCAAGGCGGGTTATCGGCACCTGTCTCAAGGGAAAAAGATTCTCGATCTAGTGGAAGTGATGAAGTTTGCCGGGGTTGATAGCCAAGGTCGTCCAAAGCTGGCGATTGCGCGTGCCAGTTGGGAGCAGTGTTTTTTGCGCTCGGACGCAAACGGTGACTGCTCATTTTTGAAGCGCAGCTATGTGAGCGGAGCAGAGAGCCGTGGCGTGATATATCTACCACCCCAGACGCTCTCGCCGCTGTGCAATTCTTGGAGCCAGTATTCAGCGCTCGTGCCGTCCATCCCGCCGCAATACAAACCGGCCGGCCGCTTGGACGACTACTTCATCTTATGGGACGCGACGTGGACTTCCGAACCACCGACTGATCCAATTCTATTGCGGCATCTCGGTCGGTATATCTATGCGGTTTTAGCAATGTGGAATTTGTCTGCTTTAGAGCGGGCGTTACTTCGATAGTCGGGAAAGAGGTTATTTCTATGCCGCACGCGATCAAAAAAGAGCAAGAGGCGCAGCGCTACCGCAAGACATGGTTCGATGAGACCGAGCCGGAGGTGGGTTTGACCGCCGAGGCTATCGCCCTGGTGGCGTGTCTGGCTTGCGCGGCGCTCGCTGCTGCGGCTATCACGGGGCGCCTCGATGGGATCGGCCGGCGGCTGTTTTCGCTCTTGGGACTGTAAGCGATGGACTTAGACGGCGCATCTTTCAGATCGGTACACGCCGCGGCGGACTGCGAGAGTGTCGAGTTTTACAGCCTGACGCATCCGGTGCGCACGGTACTGCCGCCGCATCTGGCGCTCATCGCTGCGGTGTTGGAGCACGGCATCGATGATGGCGATCTGCCGTGGATCAATCGTGAGGACAGCGGCGTCTTTACCTTTCGCTCCTGCTGCGAGTCGCTCGGGATCGACTGCGAGGCGGCGCGCCGAGTGCTCAATCGCAAGATGAAGCCGCGGCAGAGCAAGAAGATGGTCCGTCGTGTCGATATCGCCGACGTGCCGGGCATCGAGTACACGCATAAATATGGCGAATGTCCGCCGGACGGGCCAAGCTTGGCGCACTGCCGTGAATGCCGCCAGCGTTATGCCCACTGGTATCAAGCGCACCGCCGGCAGGTGCGCCACGAGAGGCGCGAGGCGCTTTTGCATGGGCCGAGTGGAACGCGCGAAGCGATGGAATGGTTGGAAGAGAGATCATAGAGGGCTCGGCTCGGCTCGTCAATGTGCGAAACAAAGGGGGAAGAAAATAATGGACCTAATTTACCCTGAAACACGAACCATAAGCGAAGATCAGTTAATTGTTTGGGCCAATGATGCCTATGAGAATGGTGAAGTAGAGCACGCGCCAGAATCTCTACAGGATGCAATTGAAATGTTGGAAGATGCTGGTCTCGTTACGGTGAAAAAGGAATTAACTCTTTGGAGGTGAAAAATGCACCGTAGACAGATCCGAGTCGGTAACCGCGTGATCCGCGCGGCGGTGTGCGATCTCTGTCAGTCGAGTCCGGCGTTTTGGCCAGTGAAGGCGCTCGAGGCGCACCTGTTACGCCATGAGGTGATGGAAGCGGGGCAGTCTGGGCAGCTCATCGCTGTGCAGTCGCCGACGATCCCGATGACGCAGCCGCGCGCGCGCTGGCGTCGCGGGCGTCCGGTTGGGACGAAAAATCGCGGTGCACAGGCGGGGGCGATAGTGGAATACAGGCGAGGAATCAAGGCGAGATAAACGATAAGTGGAACGCGCGGATCAACT
>Ga0208320_1000008_pt1 | contig 48394 bp, 70 predicted proteins | sample EasRivMeERMZT299_FD_187531 | JGI IMG/M metagenome (GOLD analysis project Ga0208320, IMG submission 187531) | Soil microbial communities from meander-bound floodplain in the East River, Colorado, USA - East River MetaG ERMZT299 (SPAdes) (version 2) | ecosystem: Environmental > Terrestrial > Soil...
TTACTCTAGTTAAAATCAATGATAATCTCATGAATAGTCTATGTCCTGCAGTAGTCATGTATCTTATTCATGAGATTGCAGTTCTCAAGATTATCAAAACCGTCCCTGATGAATGGGAAGATAGAAAAGAGATTCAAGACTTTCTACTTGCAAGACTTCGTAAAGAGATTCAACAGATAGAGGATGAGATTCTTCAGAAGAGGATGAATGATGATGTTTAAGATTTATTTCAAGAACTTCAATGGCGGAGAAAGTGAGAGGCATTTCGAGTTACTAGAAGAATGTTGCGTAGCATTCTTTCGTAATCTCGGCCCCTCAGTCCAGAGAATCGAACTACATGAAAAGACTGGAGAAGATTCTGAGAGATTAATCATTCAAGCCTATCGAATGGGTGAGAATGAACACTTTAAGATATCAAGAGTTTTCAACATCTTCTAATGATGAGTGTCACCTAAACACTACAAAATCGAGATTTAAGGAGTGGCCCTTGACAGAAACAAGAAAGTGTGATACAATGTCTAGGTTGAGGTCTACCCTTAAATCTCTTTATCTTGTATAAAAAGTAGAGCTATATGCCAACCGAAAAACGAGTCTTAGTAATAGACTCAACTATCCTCAATGCCCTACAGAAATGTCCTTACTATACATTTCTTTCGTTCCATAAGAATCTTCGTACCCAAATCATCGCGGAGCCTCTAGAAAGAGGTGATTTAACTCACCATATTCTAGAACACTACTATCGTTCCATTAAGGATGGAGCGAAAGTAAATGATGCGCGAGACTTTGCGGCTGATAAAGGAAGAATCAAATATCCCACTCTTCATATGGAAGTGGCAGCTTGTGAATGGATTATCCAGTCATTCTTTCTCTACGTAGAGCGTTGGAGACAGGATGGAATGAAAGTGCTTGAAGTCGAAAAGCCTTTCATGATGAAGGTTTATGAAGATTCAGAGCTAATCGTTTACTATGCTGGTAAGATTGATTTAGTGTGCGAATTGCCTATTATCGGCCGCACAGCTATGGACCACAAATCAAGAACAAGAAAGAACGACGAAACAGAACTTAACAACCAGTTCATTGGCTACGCTATCAATACAGACTCAAACGTAATCTACGTTAATGAATTCGGTTTGCAAACGTCTAAATCTCCAGAAGAAAAGTTTCGTCGGATGCCTCTCTCTTATACTGACGGAATGAAAGCTCATTGGATGAATAACATCCTGAGATATTGGATTCGTCAGTTAGACTATCATCTTCAAGAGAATGTTTGGCCCGAAGTCTGGAATCCGTGGCATTGTAAGAATTGTGTATTTGCTCCTGTTTGTAAGAGTTCTACAGAAGAAGAACGTGAACGTAAATTAAGAATGAACTATATAATCGGTGAACCGTGGGACGTTAGCGGTGCCTTAGAAGGTGAAACGAATGGTGAAAATTAAGGAGAAAACATGTCCTCCTCATAAATACAGAAGGAGGAATCTTAGTAAGGATAAAGAGAATCCATATCTAGTATTTAAGTGCATGGATTGTCCGCATTACATTAAGACGGAAATGGCAGTAGGATTAGAAGCTCGATGTTTCAAGTGTAATGGTAAGTTCTTTATAACTGCGAAGCAAGCGAGTGTAATAGCTAAACCGACTTGTCCAAACTGTGTAAGTAAGAGTGATAAAGGTAAGGCTCTTGAGGAGCAGGTAGATAACATTCTAGATACAATCTTGAAAGGTATCTAATGCTTGAGTTTCGCAAAGAGAAGAATGGGGTTTATACTATTCACGATGGAAGTATGTATATTGGAGCTATTTCTAGGAACGGCCGCCAGTATACGTTCTTAGCAGTTCCATTCTTTCCGTTTGATAAAGACAAGTTAGAACAAGTCCTAAATAGGATAAAGGAATTAGAATACGATGCCCATAACCTTGGATAAAGTGCCGATTGATAAGAACTTTCGCGCACTACTAATCGGCCCGACTGGTAGAGGAAAGACTATTGCCGCTGCTAGTTGGCCGGGAAAAACTCTTGTCATTGACTTCGACCATAGACATAAGCCAATTATTGATTGGTTTCCTGATAGACTCGGAGAGATTTCAGTAGAGGTTATCTACCCAAGTAATTATTGGGATGTATTCAAACCTCTCGTAGATAGTCTCGAATCAGGTAAGTTGAAGTTCGATAACGTAGTAGTCGATGGAATTACTACACTCTCTAACACAACCGTAGTCATGCAAATGATTGCGAAAGGTCAAGGACCAGAAAAGGGAAAGATTACTAAAGGTGGAGTAGCAGTTCCGTCTTGGGACGAATTCAATGGAGAGGCTATGTTAATCACACAGCTTCTTGAAACATTGAAGTCCATTAGATGTAACTTGTTCGTTACAGCTCACCCAGTCTCTAAAACTCGAATCGAAGGTACTAAATCAATCAAAGAAACCTCAATCATTTCATTCGGGACAAAACTCGGCCCGATGATTCCGGCTTACTTTGACGAAGTTTATGCCTTCGATTACGAGTTCGATATCAACGCTGGTAAACCAGTCAAGAGATTAGTCTTTACTTCACCCACTTCAGACTATCCTGATGTAAAGACTGCGTTAAAGGGACTTCCTCCAAAGCTGGACATTACCGGAAAGAATCTTTACGACGTAATGAAGGAGTATTTGTGAGATACTTCTGTTGGTTCTGTAAGAAGTCAGTTACTTCGGAATTACCAGATGATTCTGTTATTCGTGCAATTCTGGTCTGTCCAGAATGTATAGAACAGAAGAAAATCACAATCCCTGAGGAGGGATAATGTTCACTACATTTATCGGTGTGATTCTCGCGTTGGCTTTAGTTGGGCTAGTTATCTATCTAATCGAAACCTACATTCCCGGAGCTGCTGAGTTTAAGGTAGTAATCCGGGTGGTAGTGATTGTCATGTTAATCATTTGGATTGTTTACTACTTCGGTCCAAAGATTGACTCGATGCTTACGAGGTAAAGATGAACCTTGAAGAACAGGGAATTGTATCCACGATTGAGGAAGCTAATAGGAGATTTAACGAGCTTCTATTATTGGACCCAGAGACAGGTATGCCTCCAAAGCAAATTTGTTATGGGATTCATTTTCCTCAAGATACTAATAAGCAATTAATCCAGACTATTTGTGATACTTTTAAGCATAGTTATCAGTTCTACTCAGTAGATGGCTTAACAGTATTCGATATGAGGGATAAGGGTGCCACTGTTGGATACATGGTTTACCTGTTTAAGAAAAGTTTACTCTGATTGCTTAACCAGTTAGTCCCTGTCTGGGTAATTAGAGTGAAAATGGATTCCTACGAATACACTCGGAATAAGTAGGTCGTGACAAGCACGAGGCCCGTCCATCGAGTTCTTTTTGAGATTTACTCTTAGTAGGGTTCTAACTGAACAGAGTAAATAGTCAGACGGATACTGACTTAAAACAAAGCAACGTCTTAATTTGTGGTGACTCGACGTTAAATAGTAACCACCGTGACTCATAATGTTGGATACGATAATACCAACAGGTTTATCAGATACCTATGAGTGAAATTACTGATACGTGTCTTTGCGGCGTTGGGTTCTCACGTAAAATGAACTCACCACAATTTGGGTGTATTCACCCAAGATTGGTAGCTGTGCCGAAAGGGAGCGAACTACCAAACAATAGTTTCCTAGCCGGTTCTATGAATCAAAAACCGGTCTCTTTAACTAGGAGAGATAAAAATGATTACCGAATCTGATTTAGATGTATGGTTCTCTTATCACGCACCAACCGAGGACCAAAAAGCTCGATATGTAGAGATTCGTGCTGCTGCAAAGAGTTTAGCTCAGTGTATCTTAGCTAATACTCCGAATAGTGCAGACCAATCAGCAGCTATTCGTAAAGTCCGCGAAGCTGTAATGACTGCTAATGCAGCAATCGCTTGCGGAGAGTAAGATGAAAGTCTACATAGCAACCTCTTTTCACGATAAAGAATACGTCAAGCAAGTAGCTATGATTCTTGACGAAGCAGGACATACCATTACTTATCCGTGGTGGTATTCCAAAGAAGCTACAACTCAGGAGGCTGAGAAAGACCTTCAAGCTATTGAGGATTGTAATATAGTTCTTGGTTTGTTCGAGAAGCCCTATATCTACAAAGGCTCAATCTTCGAGTTAGGAATTGCCTACGCAATTCATAGGCCGATTCTTATTATTGGTAACGAGTTAGATAGCATGGTCTTTATGCTTCTTCCCGGAGTTACCAAAGTAAAGAATCTCAAGCAAGCTCTCAAAGTTATGAAAGACAAGATTAAGCAGGATGAGCCTGTTTAATAACCGTAAACGAAGAAAAAGAAACGAAAAGAGACAAAAGATGAAGTGGAATGTTTCGCCAAGTGATGTTTCCCGTGGTAAGCTCATCCAGAAACCGGGTTGGTATACTCTGGAGATTGCTTCCTACAATGAAGAGCAGGCCAAGAAGGGTGACTCTACAAATGCTGTGTTTGATTTCCGGGTAATTAGTGACGAACCGGGAGCCAACGGCATTGAAATCCGGGTTTGGTTCAACGAAAAAGCTCCCGGTGTTGCAGTTCCTTTCATGGTTGCTCTCGGTGCTGAGGAAAGAGAAGATGGTTCTCTCTCAGTTGAATTCGGGAAGCATCTTGTAGGCAAGCGTGTTCAGGGCTTTATCAAGCGTGGCGAATGGGATGGAAAGCCCAAGAACGAAATCGCTGAATACGCTCCCCTGAGCTAGAAACAATCTGGTTGGTCTTGGTAGTCCTCGGCCATTAAATGCTAGAAAGAGGTACTAGCAGCCAGAACTAAATGGATGCCTACTGAATATACTCGGAATAAGTAGGGGCTTTTAACAGGGCTGGGAAGTCCATCGAGCTTTTTATCCGGGGTTGGTGAAATAGGTAGACACGAGAGACTTAAAATCTCTTTCTCTCAGGAGAGTGTGGGTTCGACTCCCTCACCCCGGACTTGGTAGGGAAAGTCGGAAGTAAACTTGTTAGAAACAACAGGCTGATTAATAGGGAGACAACAATGAGAAACAGTTTTGAGACGCTCGAATATGTCCCGTACATCATGGTAGATGCAGGTGACGAAATCGTTGACGATGAAGATGACGACGATGACGATGACGAAAACACCGACGACGATGATGACGATGATGACGACGAAGATTCCGACGAAGATGAAGAAAAGAAAGACGACAAGTAATTAATCCGGGGGAGTAGGTAGAAAGTTTATCTATCTACTCCCCATTCCTTATGGAAAAAATAGAGCATTGGACTAAGGAAGTCTTAGATACTGAGGAACTCTGGTATAAGTACGAAAAGCCCTCAGTACGTAAACTTGCTAAGGTTATAGGTAAGTCTAAGTCTTGGGTAGATAAGTCTCTTAGATTAGCTATAGCCTTACGCATTAATCCTAAATTAAGAGAGCATAGAACAAGGCATACAGCCTATCGTTTCGCGTTAAAGAAAAGGAAGTTAAATAAATGAACATATCAGTTCTTACTAATCCACGAGGCGCTAATTACCGTCAGCTGAACTCGTTGAAAAAGCTCATTTCTGAACTAAAGGATGGAGAAGTTGAGATTGGAACATTCGCGCATACGGGAGACAAACAGAACCAATCGATACACTCTGTTGGAAAGGCGGCCGGGTTTAGTATCGTTATTCATCCTACTAAGTCTCCTGATATTTCTGATGGCCGCGTGCTACCTTCTGTTTCAAATACTGAAAGGAATCGCGCTCTCGTAGACAACGCGGAAGTAGTAATTGCAATTCCAATGGTAGTCTTTGAGTATGAGGATAGCCCTCTATTCAAGACGGTGAATTACGCTATCTCTAGAGCTAAAGAAGTATACCTTCTCTCTCCGAGAGGGAATGTATATCAGGTCTGGTCTACTAAAGATTCTATCTAATAGAGTGAATTCAAGTGGATTACTGCCCCGGAACAGGGAATCTCCGTTCAAAAATCATGTTGATTGGCGATTGGGCCGGTCAATCTGAGATTAATCAAAAAGAATCTCTAGTAGGTGCTACTGGAGAGATTCTAGATAGAGTTTTCTCTGAAATAGGACAACCAGATTATCGTACTGAATTCTATTTCAGTAATGTCTACAAATATCATCCCGGTAATATCTACGGAGCATTAGATAAGAATGTATTAGCAGACTCTACCCGTAAGCTCTGGGCAGAGATACAAGAGGTAAATCCAAATGTAATAGTTACGTTAGGAGAACTTCCCCTAAACGTAGTATGCGGTGTAAAAAAGGTAATGACCTATCGTGGTACGGTATTACCTAACGATAAATTTGGCTATCTTCCTAAAGTAATTCCTACCATACATCCTTTGCATCTGGCAATGCCTACTAAGGCAAGCGGAGATTACTTCGAGACAAAGAAGCTATACAATGGAATATGGAGAACTATCCTTCAATTAGATTTAGCTAAAGCACTAGAAGAAGCCAAGACTAGAGAGTTCCATCCACCTGACAGATTACTAAGAGTTGCAACTAGTTCGTTAGATGTAATTAGGTTCTTTAGAGAAAACAAAGGAAGGACACCGTATGCTGACGTGGAAACTTATAGGAGTACTCTTTGTAGCTGTCTTGGCATTAGTTTTGATAAATACGAAGGACTCTCAATCCCCCTCTTCCAAAAAGTAGGAGATATAAAGCTATGCGGAATACCACACTCAGACCTCGCAAGAATATGGCAAGAAATACAAGAGCTATTCAATCGAGTAAAGATAGCCGGCCAAAACCTGAAGTTCGACCAAGCAAAATTGGAACTATTAGGTTTCCGAATGGCAGTACTTTCAGATGTTATGTTGAAGGCACACACAGTCAATTCAGAGCTGCCTGCCTTCAGTCTAAGTTTTTTGTCATCCATCTGGACAAAGGAACCATACTACAAAGACGAGGGAAAGGAATTCAATCCAGCGAAACACGACATACGGCGATTATTTTTATATAACGCTAAAGACTGCGTTGTAACTGCCGAGATTGACGAAGCTCTTGAGCTTGAATTGAGGGAGCTTAGTGATGAATACCATACTGATTTAGTAGGGTTCTATTACAACTATGTAGTTCCTCAGCATCAATTCTATTTTGACCTTGAAAAGGTCGGATTCAATATAGATGATGGAATGAGGAATTATCTAGTTATGAAGTATGAGACTTGGAGAGATATTCTTCAAGTAAAGTTAGACACGGCCGCCCAGCGCAATATAAACATTAATTCTCCTAAGCAAGTAAACGAGTTTCTCTACGGAACCCTTAGATTACCTCCTTCTTACAATAAAAAGGGAAAGCTAAAGGGTGATGAGGATGCTATTGCCCAATTATTAAAGAATCGAGTTCGTAATGAGTCAAAAAGAGAAATCCTCAACTCTATCCTCGAATTTAGAAGAGTTAGTAAAACCCTTTCTACCTACTTGCTTTGTAAAAGAGATTACGACGGAAGGATACGTAGTCAATATCGAATTATTGGTACGGAGACAGGACGTTCCAGCACTTCTATCCTTAGTGAACCAGTCAGGCCAGAAGACATTGGTCTTGCGTTTCAAACAATTACAAAACACGGAGACATTGGAAATGACGTCCGCTCTTATCTTGTCCCCAGACCCGGATACGATTTAGTTAACGTAGATTTAGGTCAAGCAGAAGCGAGGGTAGTCTGTGTCCTCTGTAAAGATTGGGTCTTATTGGACGCTTTTGATTCGATTGACATTCATCGCAGGACTGCTTGGCTTGCTTTGGTATCTGGCATTCTTGACTTAAGTAAGGGAAAGCATGAATCTGATGCTTTAGGTAAGGATTCAGCAGAGCGATTTATAGGTAAAAAGACTCGTCACGCTGGAAACTATAACATGAAATGGCGAGAGTTTATGTCTAACGTCATTTCTGATTGTAGAAGGTTCGGAATAGATTTCACAATATCAAGGTTCCTAGCTGAAAAGATATTAGAGCGATTCCATGCAGCTTCACCTAAGATTAGGGAAGTATTCCATGCTGAAATTAAGGACGCTATTGATACGAGTCGCGCTCTGGTTACTCCGTATGGCCGTCTCAGGAGATTTTACGATAGGGCTTCAGATAGATTGTATGGAGAAGCATTTGCTGACATACCGCAAGATACTGTTAAGCAAAGACTTACTAGAGCTGGATTTAAGATTAAGCAAGAGGCGCCCTCCGTATTATTCTGTGGGGAAGCTCATGATTCTCTTACGATGCAAATACCGCGTGGAGAAGTAGTTGGGATTTGTAGGGAAGTAATAAGGCCCGCTCTAATGGAGCCTATTGACTTCAATAACTGCACGTTGAAACGGGACTTCAAGTTAGTTATTCCATGTGATTTTGAGCATGGAGATAACTATAAAGATTTGGTCAAATTGGATGTCATGGATAAATCTGCTGCATGAAGCAACCTTGGATGCAGAAACACCAAGGTCATTTATTCTATGGAGTGGTATATGTTCAATTTCCGCGGTAGTTAGCCCAAACGTCTGGTTAAATAAGGCCGGAAAGTATCATTTATCTCCTAATATCTACTGCTTACTAGTAGCTAAAAGTGGATTAGGCAAGAGTTTGCCTATTTCTATGGCTAAGAAACTAGTAACAATGGTAGGTAATACTCGCGTAATCTCTGGAAGAAGCACTATTCAGAAGATTATCATGGACTTGAGTAAGAGTGAAACCGATGAAAAAACAGGAATTGCCAGATTCAAAGATGCTAGAGGGTTTATTGTCTCGGGTGAGTTTTCTGTATCAATGCAATCCGACACCGATTTATTCACAATCCTCACAGATATTTATGATACTCACGCAAACGCTGACGGTTGGGTTAATTCTACTAAAGCAGGAGGAGCAGAGTACCTCAAAGCCCCTTGCGTCACTTTATTTTCAGGAAGTAGTCCCGAACACTTTGAGGAGTTTGTTCCAAAAGTCAATATTGCTGGAGGATTTATCGGACGAACTCTTCTTATATATGAAGAAAAACGATGGAGATTGAATCCTCTTGTAGATGAGGATATGGCCGATATTGACTTTGTTAAATTATCTTGTCATCTTAAAAAATTAAAGGATTTATCAGGTGGATTTAAGTGGACTCCTACAGCAAAGAAGGTTTATATAGATTGGTATGAAGATTTTAGACCTCGTGACCATGATGATAAAACAGGAACAGCAGAGAGATTTCCTGACCATATCTTAAAAGTAGCTATGTGCCTGAGTTTAAGTAAGGGAGTAGAGCTAATCTTACGAGAAGAGGACATTTCTGAGGCACTTAAATTATGCATGAAATTAAGGCACTCTGTTAAGGTATTAACTTCGAGTTCTGGTAAGTCTAATACGGCCGCCCAGACTCGCGCTGCATTAGAATTAATCTTAAAGTCACCTGAAGGGAAGATTTCTAGAGAATACCTGCTACAGAGAGGATTTGGAGACTTCAATTCTACTGAATTAGACCAGATTGTAGAGACTCTAATTCAGTCAGGCTTTATACAACAGACCGGAACTAAAGTAATTGTTTATTCAATTAGTGAACGTGGTAAACAGATATGGGAACAAGCTAAGGAGAAGTCATGATTCATCGTAGAAACTTCCTGAGACTCTTGGCGGCCGGATTGGTAGGCCATACTCTCGATATTGATAAACTCCTATGGGTTCCGGGAGCTAAGACTTTCTTTCTTCCTTCTGCTAGACAGTTACTTCTTCATGATATTATAACTGATGAAGTAGGCAAATACTATAGTCAATTAGACGGCAGTCTATTTGATAGAGATGAGGTATTTTATCATCAACTAATGCGTCGTGGAACAGAAGTAATCTCAGTAAGAGAAATGCGAATTCCGTTGAAAGTTAGAGGTGACAAGTGATTGGACAAGTGTCAAGAATTTTTCCGGGTAAAGGCTATGGATTTATTAAGACCGAAGAAAATGATGAGTTCTTCTTCCATATGAGCGCATTGAGAGGTATAGATTGGGATAAACTAGTTGAACTCTGTAACAACAAAGAGGGGCCAATAGTGTACTTCAAAGAAATGAAGCACAATAGAGGCCCCAGAGCGATTAACGTAGAGTTAGTTCCTAACGGTTAAATATGGGTTTTGCGAAATCGAGAATATCCTCTCTAAAAGTCTGTTTACGCTTCTTATCGTAACCAGTCAAACCCATTACATCTTCACCGAATGTAGAGCGTTTTCTATCTTTGTTATACACATTCAGTCCGGTAAACGATGGAAGTAAGAAGAGTAACCTCTTGAAATCTGGGTCGCTACTACTAAGGTCTTTCACAGCATCGATGAAGTTTTCTGCAAACATTGGAAGCATCGAGTTAATAGCTTCAGCAGGAATATTATACGGCTTACCTGTATAAGGATTCTCCTGCCTTACTAATTTAGCTATGAAGGCTGCCTTTGGACTGGCTTTATTCTCAAAGAAAGAGCCAATCAATTCAGTAGCAGATTGACCAAATTCACTACTATAAAGGTGATGAGTTTTACCCTTAGTATCCACAACCCTACCTGTAGCTAGTCTATATGCTAAGGTAATTGCAGAACCCATACCTGACGTAGTATCTATGATTTGGTCTTCAAACTCTACTTTACCAAAGTTTGAGGCGGCTAGGTCATAAGTAGGCTTTCCTCCTAATTGTCTCAATCCTTCCATTAAAGCAACAGAAGATACCATCCAAGTAGCTAGACTTCTTGCCCTCTGTTTTTGAGCAAATCTCTTTTCTTTAGCCCACTCTGATGGCATGAATAACTTACCGTAGTTAAACTTCTGAGCTGTAAGTCTTGGAGACCAAACTCCTAAACGTATGGTTTCTTCAGCCTTAACAAGACCCTCAGTTAATGAACCATGACCTGCCATTTCATTAACAATAGCACCAATACTCTTAGCTACTTTCGGGTCTGCTAGATTATCTCCTCGTTTAATAGCAGCCTTAGCCAAAATCTCTGCATTCCTAAACTTAATGTCATTTAAGAGCGCAAGAGCACCTCTATGAAATGGAAGAACTAAAGGAGACTTCTCTAATGTAGGATTACCATAGACCTTATTATTCTTTCTTCTTCTACCCGGTCTAAATTGGTCTAATCCTAGCAATTCTAAGTCACCAATATGGACACCCATATCTTCAGTGATAATACTCCACCAAGGACTATCATATCTAGCCTTTTGCTGCCTATCAAACTCAGCTTGGTCAAACATAGCCTTTAGTGTCTTTAGGCGGGACTTATAGAATGAGGCATGGCCCATAGAACCACGCCCCTGATTAAAGGCAAAGGACATATCTCCAGTTGCTTTAGCTATATCCATTGACCTCCAAGTCCACTTAGTTAATTGGGCTAGAGTCTTATTGACAAACCCTTTAATCGGTGGTGCAAGCTCTGCTCCATACTGTTGAATATGCTCCCAAGGAATACCTGAGTACATATTCATTATCTCTTTTCGATACTGCTCAGGGAACAGATTAGATAGTAGATTCCTAGGTTCAGGAGCGATATACTTTCCTGCATTTAAGTCTCGAATAGCTATTCCTGCTCTAATAGCTTTATTCTCATCCCGACCCGGACCTGTATTGTAATGCTTATCTGCTAAATCAATAAGCTGGTCAATCAGAGTTTGAGACATCTTTAGAGGCTTAAATGTAGGTGGAGCTTCAGCAGCACCTTTCATTATATTCAATTTTGCAAGAAGACCAGCTTCTCCAGTAGCCTCTACATTGTGCATTTCAGCTAATTTATCAGCTCTCCATTCTCTTATACGAATCTCTCTAAGAGCTTCAGCAGACATATTATCTCTAAGTCTCTGCATGAACTGTCCGAGAGGCTGTTTCTTATATTCCTCACTAATTGGAACCTTACTTATTACTTCTCTTTCACCAACAACCTTTCCAGCTTCTTTCTCAGCACTGAATCTCTTAGATAAATCGTTGAATATCTCTTTACCCTTGCTACCTAATCTATTAAGAATAGGCTCAAGAGGTTTAAGGTCGAATTGCTCTGCTACTGGAACTTCTGGCGCTCTTGTAGGAGCAACTCTTTCTGAAGTTTCAACATTAGGAACAACAGTAAACTGTGCATCCCCACCTCTAAGCTTAGTATAAGCAGCAGCCTTTGCTTCAGCTTCTTCTAAAGTATTCTTTCCTGAGATTGGCACTCCATCATCATCAATTACATGATATGCTGCCTTCTTCAATTCATCTAAGAGTTTCCTGCCTTTTTCAGACTTAGCAAGTTTCTCATAGAAGTCTTGTAAACCACCGAAACCACTACCTATGGTTGTTCCGCCTTCGGCTTTCTTACCTTGAGTAAACTTTCTTTCTCCCTTATCAAAGGGACCACCACCGTCTTTAATACCCTCAAAAAGTTCTTGTAATCTAATGATATTCTCTACTGTAGGTGATTCCTTTAATTCATCTGCAAGTCCATCAAGCTGAGAGACAACTCTCTTCATTTCAGCTAATTGACCGGGAACTGTATTGTAAGGATTCTTTTCAGCCCAACTTACAACACTCCTCAAATCTCGAACAATAGAATCTGCTCTTTGTGATGTAATTGCCTCTAAGAAATCCTTAGGAACATGGCCTGTATTGTGGAAATCATCACCAGTTAGGGTTCTGCCAATCTTATAACCGGCTTGTCTAACCGCAGTTCTAGCACCTTCACCTACTGGCCCCTTAGTTAAGTCAAAGACAGAATCGAGATTAGCTTCATCTACTGATTTTCTGTTCTTTGTAACTGTATCTCTAGCCTTTTCATAGAGGTCTTGTAGGTTGAACATACCTACATTAGTCCCCTTCTTTTGAGGACCGCTATAGCCATCCTTCTTTCTTATAACTTCTGGGCCATGTTTACCCTTTTGAACTATAAGCTCTTCACCATAATAGAGTTGTTTTGCATTTGGAAATTCGTCTCCTACCTTAAAGAATTGCTCAACAGTTGGAAAGTCTCCCCAAGTTAACTCACCTCTTTCCATTCTAAAATGAGCAGCTCCACGAGCATGAACCTCATATCCAAAAGTAGGTTCGTGCATAGTATCAGGTACTTCATGAGATGCAGTTTTCTTGAAATGCACGGTATTTTCTGGGTCAGCATAGCCAATACCAGAAGGCAGAGTCTTATCTACAACAGACTCCTTAATATCGTACATGTCATCTTCCCATTTTTTATTTAATCTATCTACATGTTCTTGAGCTGCTGCCTTATCATCAAACTGCCTTGTTACTCTGTTATTCCATCTCTTATCAACTACGTTATAGCTGATTCCTCGATTCTCTTCTGGAATCTTACTTATTCTTTTTTCTTCACGAAGTGCTTTTCCAGACCTAGCAGCTTTCTTAATAGCCTCTAGAGTCTTTTCTCCAACTTTTTTACCTACTCTACTACCAGATACCTTATCAGCTATCTTTTCATAGAATGGCTGAATACTACCAAAGCCTCCACCTATAGTAGTTCCTTTTTCAGCTCCCCATTCTCGACCTAATTTACCTGTATAGCCAAATCTTTTACCGATATCAGGAATAGAGAGGACACTCTTAAGATGCCTTAACTGTCTTGTCAGATAAATAGCATTAGCATAGCTTTCTTCATACCTAGCTATATCTGCTGCATTTCCTCTATGTCTAGCATCTTTTAAGAGATTATCAAGTTTACTTTCAGCTGCTCCTGCTGCATTGAGTTCAGCATCTAATTGAGAGTAATCATAATCTTCAAGAGGTGTTCCTATTCCACTATCCTTCTTATACGCCTCTGTAAAGGTAGGCTTATCAGAAGTAGACTTAAATTCAACAGGCTTCTCAACAGAAATCTGAGATTCTCGTCCAGATACCTTAGACTCTCTTTCATCAATAGCAGCTAGGAATCTACCCTTCCAAGTCTCTCCTGCTTTTAATGGGTCATTTCTGAGAATAGGAGGCATAGCTGCTCTAAATTCAGAGTCAGCAGCGCCTTCTAAATCATCTACTATTTCAGCCCATCTTCTAGCAGTTGCATCCTTTAATTGTGGACCATACTTCTCATAGAGGTCTTGAAGTCCTCCAAGGCCACTACCTAAAGTGGTTCCTTTAGACTCAAGCTCCCTCATTTGCTTTTTAAGACCCTCAGCTTCTGCCATTAATAGTTTTCTAGTAGTAGCAGAAGTAGACTCTAATCTAGCTTTATTAACAACCTCATTAAATCTACCCATGAGAGCTGATAATCTAGCTTGATTTCTGGCCTTAGGAGCAACAGGAGCATCAGGCCTATTTCTTTCTCGATAGCTTTGTTCTTGTGCCTCAATAGTTTCTAATACTTTACCTCTCCAAGTTTGACCCCTATCTAATCTAGCTTTACGACCATAGGATACAATATTCCTATAAGCAGAATCAGGAGAACCAGCTCTATCTTTCTGAGCAACTAATTCAGCTAAGGTTCTAGCTGTAATATCTTGGAAACTATCAGGAGAAGGTAAATGACCCCTACCCTTAGGCGGAGGAACATTGGCTTTTCTAGCAACAGTAGGAGGAGCAGGAACAGATGGTCTATCAACCATGCTCCTAGGCTCTACTGGGTATTCTTCTGCTAAAGCAGCCTTCTTCTCATCTGACCTTACTTTCCTATCAGCTAATCTTTCCTTGTATCGAGCAGCTCTTTGTTCAGGAGTTAAAAATGGCTCAAGTTGAGGAGCTACATGAGGAGTGCCTGTCTCATTATCCATTACTTGATAACGAGCAGCTCCAGCACCTAGATTCTCATTGATTCCTCTTGCATATATACGTGCTTCTGCAAGAGAAGGTCTACCGGCTATCGGGCGGCCGGTTTCAACGTCGATAATATGAAATCGAGCTTTACTTAACTTATCAGCGAGTTTCTTTCCATATTCAGTCTCCCGAAGCTTCTCGTAGAAGTCTTGGAGATTAAACATTCCTACATTAGTGCCCTTCTTATTAGCTTCATCAGCAGCTTGGGCAGCATCAATTCTACCTTGAGCAGTAGTGGTACTAGCTCTTTCCTTCTTTTTAGCTTCTGCTGCTGCCTTTCTTTCTTCTTTTATTGCAGCTGCGGCCGCGTCTCTTTTAGCCTTATCAAGAATTCTAACCCTTTCAAGGTCTTTAAGTCCTCGTAATACTCCCTCATCACCTTCAATATGAGGCATTCTTGCAGCAGCTTTGGCTCTATCTACTGCTGAGATATTCTGAAGGATTGTTTCGTTTTCAGCAGCTTCTTTAATAGCCTTTTCAGACCTAGACATCTCCTCTTCTAGTATCTGCTTATCTAGTCTTTCAAGAATAGCAGTTCTAGCAGGAGAATCAGGTTGAGCTGCAATCTTATCTCTTAATGCAGCAGCCTCAACTGCACTTCTTTGTCTAGGAGTAGCTTCAGTTGGAGGTGTAGGTCTATCTAATTGAGCAGTTGGTAAATCTGCTACAGGTCTTTCTACAAGTCCTTCTGGTAACGGCCAATTATCTCCAACAACAGTTCGTCCAGCTTGTTGACCAGATGCCCTACGGAATATAGGTCTACCTTCTTTATCAAGAGCAGGTCTTGCTGGAACAGGTTTATCAGGAGTTCCACCTCTTGCTAATGGTCTTTCAGGAGTAGGAATTGTTGTTGTTGGCGGAACTCCTCTTTCTGGAGGTAATATTCCTCCGGGTCCAGCTTCAAATACTCCGGGCCTTCTTCCTCTCGGAGTTAAATCAAATGGAGAAGGTCTCATTTCTCCGCTTAAAAAGTCTCCGGGACCAAATGGTAATTCTGGTTGAACTCCGGGCAATTCAGAGAAATTAATAGCCTGAGGAGGCTGCCAATTACGCTTCCTAACAGATGCCTCCATCTTAGTATTAAGAATTTCAGCATCAAGACTGGCAACTTTATCCCACTGTCCAGCTCTTGCAGCTTCTGACTTCTGCATCTCAAATTCGTGAATTCTAGCTTGAGATTCAGCATCAATTCCTGCGTGTGCCCTAGCCTTCTGTTCTGGAATAGTTCCAGCATCTAGTGGAGTTCCAGTTCTTGGCTGTGACCAAGGATGTTCTTGGAAAGTTCTTGGAAGTGGAGAAGCTACTTCATCAAAAGGTAGAGGAACATCTGTAGGAGTTCTTGGACCTTCTGGAAGCATACGAGCAGGATTAGTTTCAGCAACAGTTGGGTCAAGTCCTCTAACTCCACGAATTACAGGAGGTGGTTCTACATTAGGTAAAGCAGCAGGTCTAATTGGGCGTGCTCCAGCTTTGCCAATTTCTCCTGCTGTTCTAATTGCTTTAGGAGCCAAAGCCATAGCAGTTGGAACAGTTATATCTCCTAATATAGCTCCAGCTCTCTTGAAGCTTGGGTCTTTTGCAAATTGATTAACGTCATATTCTGTTGTATCATAATCACCACCCATTACTCCAACAGTAGTTCGAGCTATATTTTCCTGAGCTCCTCTACCCGGCCCTCCGGCGTAGATATCCATTAGCTTTTCTTTCCAATTTTCTCCCTTTGGCTTGAGCCTCTCAGTATTAATTAACTCTCCAAAAGGTTCAATAGCTCCTCGACCAATTTCTATTCTAGCTAACTGTTGTTCAGGAGTATTGCCGTAAGGAGAGATACCAGCAACTAGAACATTCTTAGCAAATTGTCCTAATCCCTCTAATCCGGGCTGAAGCCTAGAAAAGTATCCAGCATTAGGGTCTTCAACTTTATGTTCTGGAGGTGTAGCTTTAGTAATCTTCCTTTCTTCTTCAGGAATATCACTATAGTAAGTCTTACCCATTTCTGGGCCAAGACTACCATAGCGAGTGCCTTCTGCTCGTCTACCTTCTAAAGCTGCAACAGGTCCACCAGCCTTAAAAGGCTGACCCTGTTGAGTATCAGGAGGAGGCTCAGGTTTATCTAATGTAGACAAATGAGAGATAATCTTCCTAAAATCCTCATCTGTAGGTTCAGCTTCATCATTAGTCCAGTCAACCTTGTATTCCTTACCAGTCTTTGGACTTTTGAGAGTATAAGTTCTTTTCTGTGGAGGCATTTGACCCTACCTAACAACCCAATTATCGATAGTTTTACCACCAGCAGCAGAAGGTTTATTACCTTCGTTTCCCATCCCACTCTTATACGTCTCTCCAAGTTTTGCTCTTAATTCTTCTTTAGCTTTTCTTACAGCAGGACTGTCTCCTGAGCCAAAATACTTTCCCGGCTCTTTATTAGGTTGAACAATAATACGATTAGTATTCTCATCTACATAATAAACCTTATCAGTATCATTATCGTCAATATCGTTAAGAGTGAGAATATCAGCTGCATCATTGTAAGCCTTTTGATTTACATCTCCGGGCTTTAGCTGCCTTGCTGCTGCTGCAAGTTTTCCGGCGGCCGTCTTAGCTCTAACATCAGCCCCATAATTCCTAGATTGGGCACCAATATTAGCAATACTCTCATGGGATTTAGCAAGAGCAGCAGCAACATCTGCTTCTCTCTTAGTCTTTTCTTCACGAGATTCAGCAATCTTACCAAGCTCTTTACGTTCTCCTGTTACTGAATTCTCACCAATTCTCTTTCCAGTGGTTTCATCAGTATAGAAGTCCCATCCCTGAGCTTTGAGGGTATCTTCTCTATGCTTCTGATTGGCGTTGAATTCATCCTGCTTTTGCTTAAAGTCTCTTGTATCTCTTTCCTCACCACGCTCTAAATCAAAGCCTTTCAATCTCTGCTGAATATCTTCAGATTCCATACCGGCTAAAGCTCCAACATTCTTGAGCTTATCTTGATATGTAGATTCGGCTTGATTGTATTTGTTATCTCGAATATCCCGTGCTACAGCTACACCTTTACCGGGGTCTCTAAATCCAGCAGAGAATCCACCTAAAGATGCAGCGATTCTATCAAATGCTCCGGGTTTGTAATCTTCACGTTTCGGAGCATTATTAATCATATCCTCTAGAGCCTTCCTCTGAGGTCTATTCTGAATGATTTCATTGTATCTATCAAGAACTCCCGGTTTAGGAGCCACAGACGCAGTAGGCTCTCTATAATCCGGCCCCGGCAGAGTATTAGCTATATCTCTAGCTTCGGGATTAAATGTCGGACGCGGATTAGCTCCACCCGGTTCAAATGGATTTTGCATTGGATTCAGAGGCCCCTTTTGATTCATAAGGAGATTCTGACTCTGTAAAGGCATACCAGCAGGCTGAGCTTCAAAGGACGGAATAATAGGTTCACTAGCACCGCTAGTATATGGGTCATCTTCAAAGCCAAAAGTACGCTTAGGTGAAGGAGTGAATCTGGAATACATGATTACCTCCACGCTCCCATATTACGTGCATAATTAGGATTATATCCAGCAGGCATTTGTGGGCCTTCCATTGGATTAAATCCACCTTGGAAATAATTTGCTTGTCCGCCTGTTGGAAGTGCCGTTGCAGCATTTCTACCGGCAGAAGCAGCACCTGTTAAACCTTTCATTGCTCCACCAATAGCGCCCATTCCAGTCATTCCACCAGCAACTGCTCCAGTCATTCCAATGATATTTTCCATCATTCTAGAACGGTTAACTTCATCGTTCTGTAACTGGAGTCCTCTATTGGCCTGAGTAGACTTACTAGAATCTCCTACTGCACCCATCCAAGTCTTTTCAAAGTCAGATTGTGGAGCATATGTTGAACCATAAAGGTCCATCAAACCACCATATCCAGCAATCTGGCCTTTTTGTCTTAAGTCTTGGATGCTTCTTTCAGCATCAGCAGTAATGCCTCCGGCACCTAAGTTATATTGATTGTCTAAAGCTGCCTGTTCTAATGACTGACGACCTCTTTCAGTCTGAGTTCCCTCAAGACCTGTAATACCATATTTCTTACCTTCTCGCTGTGATTCAGCTAAGCCAATATTAGCTGCTAACTTATCTTGTGCAGAACCTTGTGCGGCACTTCTTGCCATTTTTAGGTCTAATCCTGCTCCAGCTCCAGCATTTGCACCCATTCTAGATGCAGCTAATCCTTGTTGCTCACGCAATGAATTGTAAAATGAAGGTGCAGAACGAGCAGCTTGTGCTCTAGTTCTTTGAATATCTCCAGCAGAATAACCACCTGTATCAGCAAAATCAGTATATCTCTTATCAACATCAGTAAAGTCAGAAAGATTAGCTGTAGCTTTGCTACCTAATGCTCCCTGATAACGAGCACGATAATCTTCAATTCCACCATCACCACCTAATCCACCAGTCTCCGCCATTCCTCGAAGACCTGAACGCATATAATCACGTTCTTCATCTCCTGATTTAATCAAGTCTTCATATCGAGAAGAATGAGTTAAACCACCTGCTGCATCTCTAGCTCCTGCTGTTCCTACAGGTTCTCCATCCATTCCGCCTCTTTTACCTAAAATAGAGCCAAAGGCTCCTTTTTTCGAGGCGGCCGTTCCGGGAACTACAGCACTAGGAGTAGAGCTTCTTCCTAAGAATTGATTTAAGAAAGAGTCATACTCTCCTTGACTTCTTGCCTGTTCTCTTTCAGTAGCTTCACGCTCGTATTTCTGGTTGCCTTTAGCCATCGGAATCCTCTATATTCAATACTTGACTTCGACCAATAATATCTTCGAAGCCAAAGTGTTTGATAAGTATGTCTCCGTACTCGTGAGGCATACTAAATACATGAACTTGCTTGAATCTCTGCTCTTTAACATCTTCAAGCATTCGCTCATATATTAATTTAAGCGATGCACCTATATCTTTCTTTGACTCTTTGCTAGGTGCAAATACTGCTTCCGCAAGCAGTCTTACATATCCGAAGGCTATGACTTTACCATCTTTAACAACGACTCGGAACGAAACTAAGTTACTAAGGTCAGGAAAGGGATAATCTTGTTCTTTAGATATTCGAACAATATCATCCCAATCCTCTGGAGTTCCTGCACGAACAGAAATCATTACAGACTCGAAAGCCAGTCAATAATCTTAACTGCATCACGACCTGACCTACCAGTAGACCAAGGAACAATAGAAATGTAGTTAATAAGCATATCAAGTTCTGGCTTCTCAAGTTCAACTTCTCCACCAATAAGTTCTCTTGAGACTTCATCATTGACAATCTTCTTACCACACTCACAATCCTTACTGATAGCGTGCAGTTTATCGAGAAGCCCAATCTCTCGACGTAATGCAACTATACCTTTAGTCTGAGTAAGTGCTCCACCAATGATGAATCCATTGTAGACATACTCAAAAGCCTTTTCATCTTCCTTATTACCTAACTCAAACTTTAACTTTGTCACAACTAATCCTTTCGACAGAGTGAGAAGTCAATAGATGGAAGCCAGCCACCACCTTGACCTGTAGTTCCTGTATGACCCGGAAATCCCGGAACATTAAAATTATGAACATGACCAATAGTATGAGTATGATTATTACTATCATTTGGAAGCCAACCAGAAAAAGAACTGCCAGAGTCAAAACTCCTAAACTGTCCATTCAAAGCCGTTGGTCCAGAAGTTTCACCAATAGCAGGACCACTATTTATAGCTCCACCACCTCCAGCAGGAACATCAAATCCATGGTCATGATTAAGGCTTCCATGCTGAAGTCCATTACCACCACTCCAAGACCTAACCATTCTTTCATGAGAACCTGCTACGAAGGTCCATCCAGCAGGACAGGCTCCACTAAAGTAGGCCATTAATCCTGTTGGAATACTAGCTGGTGGAGTAGCAGATAATGGAACTCCATTGATAAGAAGTGATTGAGCATTAAGAGTTCCGGGACCAAAATTACCACCTGTAGCAGAACCTAGAAAAACTCCACCCCCATAAATTTGAAAGTATTGAGCATTAAGATTGAGTCCTAATGGTAAAGTAGTAAGAGTCCAAGTTCCTCCTAATGGCATTCTTGCCATTGGCATATTACCACTAAGTAGAGCATCAGCATTAAGAGCAACGCCGGACATTGTTCCGCCAGTAATTGCTACAGCATTGGCATTCTGAAATGCCATTGTTCCTAATGGAGTTCCAGAACTAGCACCAGTTCCGCCTCCGGCAATAGATAAGATTAGATTATTCCAAGCGGCTCCATCCCAACTCTGAAAAGTATTGGTCGGTGCATTCCATCTCTTAGCCCCTACAGGAAGATTAGTTCCTACAACAGAATTAAAAGTTATAGCATCTACGTCTCTTGCCTTGAGGTCAGCAAGAACATCGGTATAGAGAGATGTGAGTACAGGATTATTCCAATTAGCTGCCATTATACCAACTCACAGACTAAGTTAAAAATGACGGCCGCGCCATTAGTTACCACGGCCCAATTAGCACTATCTCTTTTCTTAAATTCAAGGAAGTTACCGGAGGCTCTAGAGATAGACTGACCTATATCTTGAGTTGCAAATCCATTATCTGTAACAACAGCCATTCCGAAACTATCTACTGGACCAAATGTTAATCCGGGAACTGCTACTCTTAATCCACTTGAAGGTGTCCCAGAAATCGTAGTTGCTACAATAGAACCCTTAATAAAAACTACCTTACCAATTCTAAGATACTTAAAGTAAGCAACGTCTGCTGCATCAACAGTCCAAATCATTGAACCTGAAGCTGAAAAGACTAAATTAGCATGAGGAACAGAAGTCCATACTAAGTTATTATAGTTTGGAATAGCTGCATCACCAGCATCTACATACTGTTTATTCGCAATATCTAATGGCAAAGTAGGATTAGCAACTGGAAGATGATTAAAGAGCGTAGCTGGACTCTCAGGAGATACTGCAATCTCCCAGATTTGAGTATTTTGGTTCCAACGAACGAATGACATTAAACTACTCCTCTAACTTTCCAAGAGAAGTTACAAGAAATTCTATTACCTGCTGAATCGTATGCAAACACCTTGAACGAAACTCCAGTTACCTCATCAAAAACTAACGTAACAGGCTGAACAGTATCCGAGGTCATTGTAACTGAATTGACTCCTTTGAACACCTTATTTAGATTAATAAGAGTTCCAGTTACATCTGTTGCAACCGCTACTCCTGCTCCAGAATCTAACACTAACTGAGTAGAAATAGATACCTTAAGAGCAGTAAGGAATCCTAAATCTGCAGTATTAACATTAGTAAAAGTCCACCTAACCTTTACATACCTAACTGCTGTCGCAAGAACAGCGGGGCCGGGAGCAAAAGGTGTATAAGTAACATCATCAGTAGAATAAGCAATCTCAGTTCCAAATAGAGTATTTCCAATTATATTAAAAGATGAGAATGCTGCAACAATCGTTACGTTATTAAAGATAGAACCGAAGTTAAACTTCTCTTCATAATAGCCATCTGATACAGTTGGCTGAAGATAGTATGGGAATCCAGCATTAAGCTGGTCTTGAATTGTATTCCAACCTTGTGATGTAAAGTGGGTCTGCCAAGTCTTAACATCATCAATAGGTCCAAGCACTCCCTCTGTTGCGTTATAGAATCCTCTTTTTGTTCTTACATAGATTCCATTGTAATTCGCAAAGAATGAGTTAATGAAGAATAAGTCAATCGGGTCATCTAACTCTAGTTCAATGCTTGCAGATAAGTCGCTTAAATTACCTACAATGTCCTGAGCTTGAACTTGAAAACTATAAGTTCCTCCAATTAAGACTGACGCTACTAGAAAGTTAGAGTCAATCTGAGCAATCTGAACTCCATCTTGAAAGACGTTATAGAATCTAATTCTCCAAGTAGAGAGTGGGACGGCCCAGCTTAAAAGAGCACTATTACCGATAACTGTTCCCGTTAGAATTGGACCGGGAATAATTGGAACAACTAATACCGCGACGGCCGCGTTGACTGACTCCTCACCACTAAAATTAATACCTTTGATTAAGAATGTATGGCTTCCGATTGTTAAGTCTAATACAATCGGGTCCATATTCGCTACTAATGTAGCTGTCGATAAGACGAAATCAGCTGTTAACCAACTAGTTCCTTTTCTTATCTCATAACCTACTGCATTCTCAGCAGGAAGCCATCTAGCTTGAAGATTAGTAGGGAATGCCTCTAATGTAAATCCAATTACATCAGCTGGAACTCCTCTTTGAAACTCATCTAATCCAGCATCAATTCCACCGGGAGGAAATACTTCTCCATAAACTTCATATAAATCATCAACCAAAAGTTGTAGGGCTGCATACAACTTTGGGTCGTTCTGACTAACAGAACGGATTAAATTGCTAATCGTGCCTTGATTCTTATTCAACGCGCGATTTCCATTTCGGCTTCATCTCTACAATTAAAGAGAAAAGAGTGAAATGGTCTCCAGCATTATTGACTGTTCCAATACGGACAGTCATCTTCTCATTCATAAAATTAATCTTACGAGAGAACTCCCTTCCGGGAAGGATACCTAATGTAAACGCATTAGCAATAGATTGAGGTAATGTTCCATCCTCTCCCGCAATAAAAAGGTCTAATGCACCAGTTCCCCAAATTCGGAAATGTAGCTTTGCAAAATGATGAACCCATCCGGGCATTAATTGCATCGGGCCGAAATGGACAAATGAGTTAATTACAAATCCATTATCAAGATACTGGAATGGAACCTGTTCGTGAACATCACCGTCTAATGAGCCATATTTAAAGGTAGCTCTTCCACCTAAATCAACATCTACTAGAATTGACGATGGACGTTGTTGGAAGGTATTGATTGTCCATCTGACTTTTTTGGCGTCAATAAGGGCGTAATTCGATGTTGCATCGCTGAAATATCCTGCCAGCAAATGAGAAACTTCTGTAGCTCCGTCAAGAGGTACCGCAGCATAAAGCACCTGATTTTCTACGTCTAAAGCTAACTGAACCTTATTAAATGCAGTTCGGGTAACTCTCTTCCAAATATCTGCGATGTTATAAGTGAATTCGTTTCTCTTATAAACAGCAGACTCAAATAGAAAGATACCAGAGCCGTCCGCCTGAAAGAATCGCTCAGTCGTTCCACCTTTTGAGTCAATCCATTGTGCAATACCAAAACACTGGGTTCCTATTCCGGGGTCCAATGAATCAACAGGCCAATCAGATGGATTTTCGAGTATTCCTTGAGCAATATAGCTCCTATTACCCTTCGTAATTATCATTGAATTACGAAATTGAAGACCATTAGTACAGCCACTCTGTGCATCAGAGGGGTCGATGATTAGTCTAGAAAGAGTTGTATCGAATGATTCGTAATCTCTTTGCTTAGAAGAAAGAACAGAGTGAGCTGGATTATCAAATCCACCTAATGTCAATCTGTCTTGATAAGAGAAGATAAAAGTCCCAGCAGGAATCGTTGACATGAGGTCGAATAAATAATCTGCTGAGACGTATAATTCTGAATCATAGAAATCTACTTCTACTGAAGTAGTAACATTATCAGGAATCCTTTGAGCGAAGAAATACTCTGGACTTAATTGATTTCCATCAAAATCTGGCTGAACTTGAGTAGCAATAACCCAACGGGCTACTGTTCCAGCTGGACCAATCGGAATATTACTTACAACTGCTTTGAAGTCTCCGGGAGCTTCATAGACTGTGAATATTTCTGGTCCCGGAGCAGTAATGAATCCTGTGTTCGTCTCAAAAGAGATTGCAAATAAATGAGTTCCTGCTTCGATATGTCCTGCGTTCGCCGATGTGACAACAGAAAGGACGAAAGCTGATGGTGGAGTTCCCGCAGCGAGTCGTATGGTTCCATCACCCTGATAGACATAAACACTTCCAATTCCCTTCACTCTATCGTGAAAGGTAATATAAGCTCTATTGTTAATATTGACTACTGAAAAATCTTCGAAAGCAACATTGGTAATAAGAGGTATTGCAAAAAGGCTATCAAAGAAATTACCAGCAGTATCAAGAACCAAGTACCTGCTTGTTTCATTCAGTCTCTTATAGAAGAAAGTTCTCCGAATATTCGGTTTTACGTAGATAGAGTCCATTCCAAAACGAGTAAAAATCTCGTCTGAACTAGGAATAGCTACATTTAGACAGTCCTGCATATATCCTTGAGGAACGGTATCGTGCTTACCATTCGCCCAAAGACCTTTGAACTCTTTAATCTCTACAGGAGTGTGAATTTCTAAGCTAGTTTTTGGCATTTAAGTAAGAGGGTTAGTAACTTCCCCTCTCCTAAAAACTAGGTAATTTCAACCCACGTTGGATTGTCAGATGTTCCTGTATTCTTATACAGGTTTCCGGTGTTGTGATTGGTATAGAGACAACCCTTACCAGCCACTCCCTTTCCAGTAGTTCCATTGATAGGAACAATGGGACCAACTAGATGGAAAACTCCAAACGCTGCTGCTGCTCTTAATGCTCCCCAAACACTACCTTTTGCCATAACCAATCCTTTGGAAAGTGACTCTTTCGAATCACAAGGTTAATAGTAACGGGACATGAACGGTAATCGAAACGGCCGCCGACGACCTCTATGTGCTTGGTTCTTCCTCACTCCAATCTGAAGCAAATTATCTCTGAATCGGATTGCTTCCAAATCTAACTCATTAGCTTTTACTGGATTCTCTCCGATATGTCTTGCTCCTAATGCACCTGTTCTAAATCCAAGAAAGTTAGTAGAGCCAATAACTTCGACTTGACTATTTTCATCAACAATATCGGCTAGAAGTCTATTGTAGTCAAGTCGAACCATTCTAGGAGTAGTAGCTCCAATGAATAGAACTTTTTGGTCTCTCCAAACCCAAACATGAAGAGCGGTAGTTTGAGGAACATTGGGGTCCCAAACTTTCTCGTTCATTTTATCATAATCTGAATTCGGTGCTCCTTGCGCTTTCTCATAAAGCGTAATTGGATTTACAAGGTCACTAGGAATATCTAGCTCAGTTATTCCTGCTGGAACTAAAATATCCTTAACTACCTGCTTTTGGACAGTGACGCCATTAGTAATGAGATAATCTCCAAGCTCATCGTTAGCAATCTTAACAAGAGGTAATAATGCTCCATTATTGTAGATAGTTCCACCTAAAACAAGGGTGTCGTTAAGAACTGCACGAGCTTTATCGAACACATCACCAATGGCGGCCATGTTATACCTTTGTCTTAGGCTCTGGAGAGGTAGGAGAAGCTGCCTTTGCTACTTGATTCTGAATAGCCGCAGGCGGAACTGAAGCTAATCCTTTAGCAAATTCAATCTGATTAGTCTTACAAGTCGGGCAAATGATAGCTAATGCGTGCATTGGAGAGTAGCAAGCCGCACAACGCTTATCAGCTGCATCCGTAGCAGTAAATGTCCAATCCTTCGTAAGTCCGAGCTTCCTAGCAGCGTATCTCTGCGTATCTGAGATATAACGATGCTGCTTAGATTTAGCCCAATCATCGTCAGCTAACTTAACCAGATGCTCAAACCAATTATTCTGGAGTCGGTTAGCTTCTTCAATTTCCTTCTGAAAATTAAACTTTGCTTCTTCTCTAGAGTAAGTTCCCTCTACAAAGAAAAGGCCGGGCTTTGCTTCTGGACTATAATAAAGCTGTCCAGTATTCCTATCTTCGACGATAGCTCTTGCAACCGTCATAGCTGGAATAGACATATCAATAGTGTTTCCCATTACAGGAACGCGCATACGAGAGACTACATTAGTTCCAATGTTTAGAACTTGAACTTCTCCATCTTTAGCAGCATCAACATGGAAATTAGACGGAATGATACCCGGCTTAAATTCATCAATCGGAAATGGACAGATAGAGATAATCGTTGCACCGTGCTGATTCATTTAACTTCTCCCTCTTTTACGTAAACTGAATCCTTAAACGTAGGTTGTTCCTTCGGGTCTTCTTCCTCTAGAATATCACGACAAATCTTAACGTCTTCAATTTCTTTCTTAGCTACAACTTCAGGATATGTAGCTAAGTGCGTCCGCTCAGCTTCTGCCCAAACCTTTAATAAGAACTCAATCGGTGCCCAAGCAAGTGGCAAAGGATTGTTATTCTTATCTAAGAAAGCATAGACAAGTTCGTAAGTGTAGGGCATATTTACTTCACTATGTATGCCCTTAGCCTGAACGTGTTGAATACGCTCTAAGGCCCAACATGGTTTAAGATACCAGTACTTTTTATGTTCCCTGATACCGGTCTTGGTTCCCAAGTATATACCAGAAGGTGTAATATCTTCATAAGTAGAATACCTTTTAATGGTCTCTAAATCAGACCACACTAATCTCCAAACAGGCACTTCATAGACAGTATCGTGCCCATGAAGCCGAATGAGTTTAGCGTTAATATCGAATGCGTCCATTATCTTTTCTTCTTATTTAGTGGGCGACCGGAACCAAAAGGAAGTCTTGGAACCCCTTTCATTTGACTAGGATAATGAAGTGGTGATTTAACAGTTACTTGATTCCACTTCATATGCTTAGCATCTTCTTCTGCCCAATCTTTATCTCGAATAGCATCTAATTGAACCTGAAGATGGGGATGAAGACCTCCAGCTTTATCTCTTTTTTCTCTGTATGTTTCTCTTTCCGGAATCTTCTTATCTCCGGGTAATTTTAATTTAATCTCAGGAGAGACATTTTCTGACTCAATCCCAAGAGCTTTCTGGAAAGAATCGTAATCGACTTCTCTCCTTAAATCTATTCTTTTTTTCTTATGAGACATGAAAGTTAGGAGGGAGTATTTCTACCCCCTCCTTCCTTTACTAGATGCTTGGGTGCCACATACCTGACGCACTAGAATACGTCAGAGCTAAAGCCTGCCCAACAACAGCTGTGAAAGCCTTTGCGATTGGCTTATTCACAGCAGTTGCAACACCTCCGGTAGCTCCCGTAAAAGCTCCCGTAGGAATAAATACGATAGTTCCACTAAATCCCGGCCACGGCAATGGAATTAAAGTCATTGCCAATGCACCACTTACAGTTGTGATGTAACCAGTCGGAACAGGCTGCAAACCTGCTGCTGATGGAACTACGTTCATGTTTTCATTCGACGGCCACTTCGCGGGTGAACCCGGCGATTGAAATGCTAAGTAATCCTGTTCGGGCATCGTTTTCTCCTAAAAGAGTTAGAAAGAAGGGGGCGTTATTCTGCCCCCCACTAACTACGCAGGAATATAACCTGTTGGAACCGCGAGATTATAGATGTAGCTCTGCGCGGCCGGGTTATCGGTATAGAGATTCCACGAAGCCACAATGTAGAAGATTTGGCTCGTAGCAACTCCGCCTGATGCACCACGCATCTCAAAGATACGTCGTCCATCTACCTCATAGAATCCTGCTGGATGTAACTCAGCACGACCCCATGTTTCCATCTTCATAATGTCGATGCGCTTTTTGTCGTTCGAATAATCCTGCTTAACAGGCGCACCAGCCATCCGGATGTTATCCGAGAAGTAAAGGTTCAGAGCTTCATCTGATGCCTGCTTCTGGATAATAGAAACGAGCTGACCCAAATCTTCATACGCCTGCACCTGACAAGGGTGCATACGTGCCTGAAGTTTAGTGCGTTCATTGATACCAACCCTATCACCGATAAGGTTAATAGCAAGACGCGGGAAAGGAAGTGCAAGTGCAGCACCACCAGCGTCAACACCGTTTGCACGAATTTCCGGAGTAGTTGCTCGGTCGTAACCAAGCCACAGACCGACGGATGAATTAGAGATGTGATAGGGAATACCGAATAAGCCAGTAGGCGTTGGGCCATTCAGACCTTCCGGAACAATCACATCACCACCAACCAAGCCTGCTACTGCGGGGAGAATACGAATAATAGCTGTATTCACATCGTAGTAGACAATCTTGGACGGATTTACCGTCTTCTGAGTTGCCATTGTGGAATTGTAGAAATTCACACGCTGACCAAACCTAAGCAGACGGATTTCGTATCCATCTGTATTAAGCTTTAACTCAGTAGTTCCACCCGGACCGGCGCCGGAAGTAGAAACAACGCCGATAACTCCGTTACCAGCAGTATGACACTGATTGTCACTCTGCTTACGGAACTCTGGCATTGCTTTACTCATCAGCTCGCGGAAGGTGTTAATTACCGCTTTCTGAGTAGAATCAGTTCCCCATTCGGCTTTCTTGGTCCACTGAATACCAATCTTAAAGTGATTAGTATTAATGACACCCTTCTGCCAATCTGGGCCAGAACCAACACCTAAATCTCCACCATCCGGCTCGTAATAGCCGAAATAGCCTCCCGGACGGAGATTCATTGGGATACGCATATCGCGTTCTGAAATAACTTCGACAGGACGCTTTTCAATTTCTGTATAGAAAAGGTCGTCTAAGTCATAGAGAACAGGCACCTTCTTGGTGACTTTCTCCATTTCAGTCGCGAGAACCGACTGTGAATTAACCATTTACCTATTTCCCCTTTTTGAATGTGATTTTGCCGTCTAAGATATCTCTGTCGGTTGTCTTAGAACGGTCAATATCTTTAGCATTCAAACTATGGTGAGTTTGAGTGGATAGATTAGTCGGAACTAATCGCTTCTTTTCTTGAGGCGCTTGTCTCCGACCAGTGGCTTCCTCTATAACTTTTTTCTTGGCAATAGGTAATACAGCTCTGGCTCGTGCTAGGTACGAGGATATGATTCTAGCTTTCCAATCGCTGGTATACTTAGCCGAACTTGCTTGATTGTAGAGACTTCGAGCACTTGCCTGATATCTTGCATCAGCAGCCATGATATTGTTGACTTCGTTCTCAATGTCACGGGCGACATTCTTTCGTTTGTAACCGTCGAATTCATACTGCTCTAGTGTAGCAGAAATTTCTTTGTTGAGTTTGAATCGTAGCGATTCGATAACGCTATCATTAAATTCGCCGCGGATTCTTTCAGCGTGTTCGTCTCTCTCACGCTCAAGGCGCTCAACTTCTGGGTCTTTCTCTTTGGACTTCTTGGGGGCAGTATTAAGTTTCGGGTCATTACCAATTCCGTCACCCTCGAAGAAGAAATCATCCAAATAGAGAGCAGAGTTCATCAGGTTGTTATTACCGTTCTTCTTCGCCTGAATGTATGCCTGCTGTATAGCCCTCTTAATAGGAAGTGCAATGACTTCCGTGTATAGTTCCTTATTCTGTTCTAATAGTGCAGGTAATATGTTATGAGCGAGCTTTCCTAAAGAAGCCTTATCTGTTGCTTCAACAGCCTTAAGTAACTCAGCAGGATTACCTTCTAGGATATCCTGTTCTAACTTTCCGAAAGTATCGTTACGTTCTTTTGCAACTTCAGCTTCCTCTACTGTCGGATAGATAGTAGTATATCTCTGTTCCCTGAAGATAGTAGCTTTTAGCTCAGGGTATTTCTTGAATAACTCTGGATTTCCTTTCTTAATTGCCTGATAAAGCGAAATGTCGCCAGTTTCGCTATCATCGGAATCGTCCTCGGAATCCTCTCCAGATTCTTCATCATCAGAATCCGGCTCATCAATCTCGTCGGTTTCTTCCTCGCTGGCGGATTCATCTACTTCCTCGTTTTCTTCTTTGTCACCTTCAAAGGTTTCAACATCACCTTCGGGTTTATCATCAGCATTAAGAATGTCCATTTCGGCCGCGCCGGTAGGACGAGAAGTATCAATATTAGTTCCTGACGGAGTAGTAGTATCAGCCATTTGCTTGTTCCTTTTCCTTTGGTTTCTCTTCGCCTTCTTCTGTTTCTTCGGGGGCCGGCATCATCATCTGATGTGCTTCAAAGTGCAACATACAGTTCTGATAACCAGCGGGATTCTCTGCCTTTAGCTTCTGACCTCTTGGACTATTTAGAATTGCAGATAGAATCTGCATATGAACCATATGATTATCAATAGGTTCAGGCATAACAGATGGTTGCATCTGAATGCCAAGACTTGCAGGGTCTACTCCGGGCGGAAGTAAAGTCATCGGGTCAACGCCGGGAGGTAATTGCTGCTGTATTTCGGGCGGAATCATTGGCATTGGCTGAGCTTGACTTAACTGAATAAACTCAGAGTATTGCTTAGTTCTATCCTCCTCACCCGGAATATAAAGGTCGTGAAGTCCTACTGCCTTTTTCATCAACTGAGCATTATTAGCATCAAATAGGACGGCATTAATCTCAGGAGAGTTCATCTGCATCAGGTTAGTAACAACCTGATTGATTTGCTCCCAAGTTACTGGAAGTTGGTCACTTAATTCAGGTTCAGCTCGATTGACTTTACCAGTGTCAAGAGCCTTTTTACTAATGTTGACGTTCTTGAATCCAGAGCCTTCTTTGGCGGTGAATCTTTCATCACCTTCCATAAAAGAAATGAACTCAGAAGTGGAACGAGTAATAACATCACACCAAAACTCAGCAATAACCTTCCAAGTGATACCAAGACGTTGAAGGGCGTTGGCATTTGATTTTTTGTATTCGTAAGCAGTTCCACCTCCACCTTCAAGCGAGCCTCCATAGATTGAAGGGAAAGAACCTGTTACGAACTGTGCTCTTTGTGTAATATCTTTATTGTAAACTTCAATCTCTGAAGAGAGCGTAGCAGTCTTAGTTTGAAAGAAGCCCTCTCCAAGAGATTTACCGGGGTCGCTTCCTTTAGTTAAGGTAACTGAGCCCGGCCGCGCCATACTCTTATTATATTCGTCTAAGTCTAAGACTTCAGGCTTGACGAATGTTTCAGGAATACCGTGCTCAACAGTCTGGAGTCTTAATTCATCAATCTCTGCTTGTATATCTTGGGCTGTGGCAAGGTTAGTTCCAAGTGGTTCTCCATGTATAAAGGATGATAGAGGACTAATCGAGATTGTCCAGTGCTCATCCAACGCTTCTTTTGTAATATATTTAAGTTCATCATTAATGAAGATGCAATAACAGCCTTCGGGATAAAGAGCGAGAAGTTCGTTAATTTCTTTTTCTTTTCCGTCACCAAGAATATGAAACTGCCAAGGACGAAGCCAAAGACATTTGACTGAGGCGACGTTTTCAGGTGCGGCTCCAAAATAGTTTGTAGAGTTGCGTGCCCAATCCATCGAATCCTGATTGGTGTATGTGCCAATCTTATTGTCACGAAAAGATGACCGAACATAAGCAACGTTCTGAGAGAAGTTAAGTAAGAGGTAGCCACAATTAACTTGCTCTTTTGCATAGATGCTCACTTTAACTGAACGAGGGTCGAATACGTCGATTAGAACTCTACCTTTATTAACTTTCTCAACTCCAGTTTGAACTTCCATTTCGGCCATTACAGGCTGAGAAACTGGAGGAGCAACCTGACCACACTGGTCACAAGGAAGTGGCTCTAAAATAGGTTCAGGAGTTTGTCCATATTCATAGTCGCAAACTGGACAGGTATTAGAAAACTCAGGAATCTGAATAGTTTCAATCTTCGGCTTATGAATGATTCCGTATTTCTCGTCAGTTCTATAATAGTTATATGCGAAGATAGTGCCGTGATTGAAAAATACAGCTAAAGCCCGCATGAAAATCATTGGGGCTTTAATATGCTTCTGAATTAATGCTGAAACTTGCGAGTGTGCGTCGGCCGCTTCAATATCGAGCGGATTCTCTGCATCATCTGGAAAGAATACAACCGAAGGGACAGTTGTTGATAAAGCAGCAATAATGGCTTCAGCGTGTGCTCTATATATAGCGATAATACGAGGAGGAATATTAAGGTCGTCATCGTTTTCCAATGAATCCCAGTCGGGAATTCTCCACCCACCAAGTCCTCCTCCCATTCCAGCATCCCAGAATAAGGCAATAATGTTATTGAAATAATACTCTAATCTGGCCCATTTCTGAATCATGGCCCAGTAAACGCCTTGGTCTTCTCTTTCGCAAATCCTTAAGATTTGTAGAACTTCTCCTTGTAACTCCTCAGAGATAGGAAGATTAGGGTCTTGCTTATCTTCAAGACCTACAGGGTCAACTGGAGGATTAGGAGTAGATGGAGCTACAGTTAAGTCTTCCATTACTCAACTTCCGTTGGAGCTTCAAATTCTTTATGCACTTTATGTGCTCTTTTCGCAAGACCAGCTTGAACTTCCTTCCAAGACGGCCGCTTGAAACTCTTAAAAGGCTGCTCTACTTTATTCTCTTGCACCGCAGGTGGTTCTAAAAGTAAACTCTTAAGATAATGATTCTCAGCCTTTAATTCTTCATTCCACTTATTAGTGACGACGCATGTGGGACACTGAGAAACGGCGTCTACGAGTCGTCGAAACGCGACGAGACTTCGCCTCAAGATGTTCCAGCTTCCTATACATGCTCGTAATATCAGTTGTCTGAGAAATTGCAGCATCAACTTCCTTTAACCTTTCCATTTCAGCAGCGTCTTTGATTAGATATTCTTTTACTCCAGAGAGTAAAATTCGTAAACCATCATAAGGGTCGTCACCAGCGAATTCAGCTACGTCTTCAGTATTAACTTGGTCGTAAATGCAATCAGGGACTGTATTAATTAACTTTTGACAAGTGTTAAAGACTTGCAATTTAGGTATATTCGTTTCTGGTTCTTGTGGCTTATAAGCACTTGCGTAATTCTCATAAGCCTTAGTTCCTTTGTTTCTAAAGAGGTGGTCAGCGAATTCTGCATCATAAGGTTCTAAGTACTGTTGTATATCTGCTTTCGGCCGCCACCGTAAATATTCATGAACTAAAAGCTTACCTGCTACACGAGCCTTTTCTCCAAGAACTACTCCACACTTGAAATGATTAGCGTTACAAGCCTTCTGTAACTGAGATTGAATAGTTTGCATTTCTCCGCGTTGCTGAGTTGCCGAGTGGCATATTCTAATTCCCTTAACTTCCTGTGCGTGCTCCCCGGTCAAGTTAATGAAATCATTTATCCACTCGGCAGTCTTCTTTTCTTTCTCCGCATATTCTTGGTATACAAATGTGCGGCCTTTTGGAGATAGGGCCGCCCAACCAACCCAAGTATATGCTTTGAACCCCCAATCAATTCCGACAATCTTCGGCCACCAGTTCGGAATCTCGAATGGTTCAATAACATGTCTTGCATTATCTGGCTCATCAGAGAGCGGCTCAAGTCGCCATTCATTAAAGACCTGCCCCTGATAAGTGTACCAATCTCCGAGGAGCTTAGCTCGCTTTTCTGCTTCAGGTAATGATTCGAGCTGTTGTATATAAGTAGGATTGGCTTTAAGAATATGAGGATTATCAGTAATCCTTGCTTGGATGAATATTCTTTTCTTGCCAGTCCTAGAATCTACTAATATCTTTCCTCCGAGCCTACATGGGTCAACGAATCTCTGACGGAAATAAGTGTGACCTACGTTACCGGGGTTAGTCGCACTCCGAATAATTGCCGGCAAATCTGTTGTTCTGCTTCTTGCTCGGGACATTGAAAGGTATTCATATTGGAATCCAGTAAATGAAGTAGATTCGTCCCAAGCGATGTAATTGTACTGAGCCGTATCATATTTTCTAACGTCTTGCTCTTTATCGGCGTGTCCGAATTTAATAAGCGCACCTGATGGAAATGTCCATTGCCTTTTGGATTCGTTATAAACTCCACCGACAGAGGGATACCATTCTTTACTGCGGAGAATAATTTCGGATTCAAGTTCCGGAAATGTTCTTCGAAGAATAAGTCCTTTAAAAAGAGGATGTTCATAAAATCCATATATAAGGGGAAGAACTAAAAGTATCTCACTTTTACCACTTCCTGCTGAACCACCGTATAAACCCTCGAAGATAGTGAAAGGAAGTGCTATGAACTCTTGCTGCTTCTTAGTCGGAGTCCATTCTTTCTCAATTCCCGACGTTACTTCAATCATCGAACTGTAACGGTTACTGTCCTAACTACAGTCTGTGAGTTAGAAGAACAACTTAATGTATACGTCGTAGTGAACGTAGGAGTAATCGGAGTGTTACCAGTATTAGGAACATCGCCAACAGTTGGCTCGATTCTACAAACTCCACTTGCAGACCAACGTAACGTAGTTGACTGAGTTAATGTAATGAAAGCATTATCGGTCGTGAAAGAATTAATAACCGCTGGCGCGGGATTAGTTGGTGTAACTGGGTTATTATTCTGGCCGTCCGGACCATTTCCATTAATCCTTACCTCGCATGAGGCTGCTGTGCAGAGAGCCGCACACAATAGAATAAATAAACATTTTCGCACTTTGACTCCTTTAACTAGGGTTCAACAACAATATTGGCAGAAACTCCAGAAGGAAATCTTGCACGTAAACGATACTTACCAGCAGCGTTCTTATCTACGTAGACTAGAACTCTGTCGAGTAAAGGTGCAGGAGGAGAGCTAAGAGCGAGAGAAAGGAGAGATTGAGCGCCACCTGCTACAGCTTTTTTAGCAATAACTATTGAGGAAGCAGTTGGACAACGAATAAAAGCTGCGGCTGTGGTAGCCTCATTAGCTAGAGCTGTCCAAACCGTTCCATTTACAGAGACTTCACAAGCTACCGTAGCTGCAATTTGACAAAGAGCAGCAGGTAAAGCAAAGACTTCATTCTGTAGAATGGAAGTAGGGTCGCCTAATTGTAAAGCTCGAAGGGCCATTAGTTGGCTCCTATTAGCTTCATCATACGAGAGTTAGTAACAGGAGATAATGATTTATCTTTATTCTTATTACCTTTCTTGGTAGCTTTCCCTTTTCCGGGACCTATACCAAGTTTATATCTTTCTTCCTTCTTTTTAGTCTTGGAATCTCCAAGAGTCTCTTTTTGAAGAGCATCAACTAAAGATTTCATCGGATGGCCTCTACTTCAATGGCATCGTAATCAGATTCATCTTTCTGCTTAGAGCCATGAATGTTAATTAGAATTTTAGGAGCGAATCCTTCTCCTTTACGTCCGTCCGGAGAGAATTCGCTAACTATCGCAGCCATATTACGGGCAATAGAGGAGGCTTCCTTTGCAGTTTCTTTATCTACTTTTCTATCAACTACTTCGAGGGAGGTCATTAAAATGTCGAGGGCTTTAGTGGAGATTTCTTTCTTGATGGGCCGGGCGGCCGCATCTATATCAGAAGATAATTCTTGATTATTAACTATGTTACTTATATTAGCTTGACTCGTACCAAATGCTTTAGCAACATTTTGTTGCGAGTCTACTTGTGCAAGAGCTCCAGCTAGAACCTTCATCTCTCTTGGAAGCTCAGGTCTTTTTCCTAGACCTTCTCGCCTCTTCAATTCGAGGTTCGACTGTCCTGAGAGTCTAGCTTTAAGTTGTTCAGGTGAGATATACATGTTATTAAGATAAAGTGTTAAAATTCCCTCACGCACGCGCGATTGTCTCATACCTTTACTAGCTTGTCAAATCGGCGAAATTACTCAGTAAATTCGCTATTTTTGGGCCACACGAAGTGAGGACAATTTAGGGACTGTTCTAAACCCTTTATTCAGTTTATTTTTGGATTAATAGTTCCTTTTGATTGTAGCTTAAAAGTATATATTTGTTCATATTTGTTAGTGCTTTCACGCATCCCCTCAGGAAGGTCAGATGAGACTCTCTGCGTCGGGTATATGGGGTATGATGCTCATGTTCAAGCAAGTAGTTGTTGCTTGAATGTGATGACAGACTAATCATTCTGATTACTGTGGTGTCCTACCACTCTGTTACTGTCATCATTTGGCTACCCTTAGCCTTTCTCTCACTACCGATAGGTGTGTCGTGTCGTCCGGGGACTATTCCGGTTCCATTACACTCCTGAGAATTGAATACCTGAAACGCCAGAAGGTCACTACTTTTGGGTGTCTAAGACCGGCCTACAATCCGGTAGCTACAGAAAAGTGAAACAGTAGCAGCGCCCACTTTATGAGAACCTAGCGTAGTAAGAAAAAACTGGCCGTCTTTCTTGACGCTTGTCTGTCTCATTCAAATCAGGAGACAGAAATGGCCGAAATACTGAAGACTCTCTCAGTGGTCTTGAACAAGTTCACGTTCAAGCGCAAGAAGACCGGCGGATTGTATGACGCAATGCAATTCGCTACTCCGGTTGCCAAAAAGACCCGCAAGGGCACTCTGGTAATCAAGCAGGACGTGTCGGAATATCTCAAGCTGACGGAGCGTGAAATTGATGCGCTTCTCAAGAAGCATGAGATTGACACAAAGGTTGCGAAGATTTACGGTGCAAACCGTATCCTTCGTCAGCGTGCCGCTGGTTCTGGAATGGTGGACGATATCATTTCCAGACTGCACGAAAACAACGTGCAGATTCCCGGCGTCACAGACGGTGAAAAGATTGCATCAGGTTATCGTGCAATCGCCACCAGCATCCTCACCCTTTACCGTGACAAACAGCGTCTCGGAAAAAAGGATTGGACCATCGACAAGTGCTACTCGACTGTCGTCGACTAGTAACAAATCGTGGTTATCAATACCGATAATCACGAATCGACAGACTAGCGTCAAGATGGACGGCCAGTAGAATTGAGTGATTAGTTAGTGGCCTAGAATAGCAGGTCATTATGTTCACAGAAAACGTGCGTGTCTGGACTGTAGTATCAGCAGACCACAAACAAACTCACTCTATCTTCTTCTTTAGAGAAGATGCTGTTGCCTGTGCGAAAGAAATGGGCAACGGAACCTACGTTAACGACAGACTCGTTTGGCACAAATTCACTCCCGAAGTTAAGTAGCATCTTTCAGGCCACTTATTAATCACTCAATTCAGATTGTGGGTTCTGTTAGTGGCCTAGAAAGAATAGGTAACTATGCTTATCTGGCGTCTAATCAGAACCATCGGTATCAACAGACAGCATGAAACTGTTATTCTGTCTGGAATGTATGATACCTCTACTCCTGACGGAGATACAGAATACGAAAACTTCCGTCTAATAGCAGCGATGCTGAACGCTGTTCGTGCAAACAAATTCGAGAAAATCGAATTCGCTGTTTCTTCAGGTCACACTCTCTAACTCTCTATCAGGCCACTTATAGAATCCACAATCGGCTTCGCCTAATAAAAGAGAGGTGTAGATGTATCAGGGAATGAATGAGTATGAAATCCGCGCAATGATTTATTGGAGAGCGTGGGTTTCAATGGGACAAATGAAAGACTTGTTCTCATATCTCTTCTGGAGAGATGCGAATGAGTTTGGAAAACCATATGCACAACGGGTGCATTTGGGAATGAAAGTTAAGGACTCTTAGTCCTTTTCTTTTTTTTGTTTTTCTTATAGGTGTGTTTATTTGTAATCTGACTAAAAACACGTATAAGACGGACAAAACGTCTTAGAAAGGAGTGTTGTGAGATTAATCGGCAGGGCCGATATCACTATTTACCGAAAGGTAAACGGTGACTGGGTAGCTTCATTTGAGCATCATATCGCTACTTCTAATAGTAGACAAGATGCTTTTAACTCACTAGTCGCTATCTTGAAATCTCACAACACTTGTTTCTTTAGTGTGAGACATTTCAAGTTTGGCTCTTCGCGCAATAGAAAGGAGCGTGAATGAAGATTCAGAAACCGTGGAATGATGTTCTCGTTCCTAATCTTAAGGAAGATGAAATGGACATTCTTCCTAAGTGGTTTCGTGATTGCGTTTCAAACAATCATGAGACTGAGTTCGTTGACAATGAAATCGGTTGTGCAACATGTAACCGATTCGAGACACTTAAAAGAAAGGAGGGTAATTAATCGGCTCATAATTAGCACTTAAGCAAACCAGACTATATTAGGACACCCGATTTTTATTTGTGCCTAATTTGTGTAAGGTTTGTGTTCTATTTGTGCTCAATTTGTGCCGTTTCTAAAGCACACGAATCCCCGTAACTCGTTGAAAACAAAGGACTTACGGGTTTTTCACACTCTTACCCTCCCCCTCCCCTATCTATATATACTAATAATATATATATATAAATAAAGAGAGGAAAAGAAAGTGAGAAAAAGGTGTTGTGGTGATACCCAATGAGGACAGTATTGACAGTGACGGGGGGATAGGGTACAATAGCCCATCACCCGTAAACCGTTGCAAACACTAGGGTTACACGATTTCGGGAGCTGAGAAAAAGGCACAAAAACAACGCAAAAACAGCACAAAGACTACATAAAAACGGCATAAAGATTTAGTGGTCTGCCGTTAAAAGTAGTTGAATTGAAGAATTAGTAATTGTTTTCGACTCTCATTAATAGTGAGAATCGAAATGAGTTACTAACTCAGAAAGGAGTAAAGCATGATAAAGAAAGGCGCGTTCGTTGAATTCACTGATTTGTGGTATCAAAGTTATCCTCCTGCTAACGCGGCCGTAATCAAATACGGCATTTGCATGGAAGATACCGAACGTGAACTTAATCGGCCCGTGAAAGTAATGCGTGGAGATAAGAGTATTGAATATGCTCATTTCATTCACGCTCATTCATGGGCAGGATGGTGTCCGCCAGAACTCGAAAAACTCTTTGAGGATGATTTCCCAGAGAATGACTACGATGATTGTGAAGATTACCCAATCGAGTAGTTAGTAGTTAGTTAGTTTCTAAAGAAAGGAGGTTTAGAATGGTTAAGAAGCGAGTCGCTAAGATATTCAAGCTGAAAGATGAGTATGGATACATTAGTCCGTATCAACTCGAAAAGAGAGCCAAGTCTAAACTTCCTACCTTTAGATTCAGGAATCGATTGCATGAACTGAGAGCAATCGAAGGAGTGTATGAAAATACACGATATCCTGATTATCCAATTCACATTTCGTGTCTCTATAACGATATTCTTCGTGCTAGTGACACTCATCATTTCTATTCATGCTTTCACGCTGATAGAAGTGAGAATATCCAGCCCTTTCTACGGTGTGTTCATCCGGACTGGGCTGTAATCTTTGTTACCGACAAGTCTGGTAAATTCATGGGTAGAACTTGGTTAAGGTTCAATCGAAGAAGTCACGTTGATTGGACTAGTAAGACTGAGGAAGCCTTTGAAATCTTCAAGATGTATGGTAACAAATTGGAGGAACGTGATGTTAAGACTCTACTTGAGTATTTAATTAAGTCACGCCTCAACGCTAACATAGTTGAGGATAATGGAACTGGCCGTCAAATTCGGATAAAAGGAGGATTATCCGACGACTACTTATCATTCCTTGACTGAAGTTATGTGTCATGTTTAGAGCGATTGCTCTAATGAATAACTGAGGAACGAGGAAGAAATAAGTAAACCAAGTACTTCTAACACCCTTTTGTGTAGTAGGGGTTCATAAGGAGTCGAGGCCAAATTATTAAATTTTATTATAAAAAACTACACAGTTTGTATCGCAATCCTAGAGACCGATACAGACCATCTAATCTACGGGCCTGAGAAACCTTTAGATTGGAGTAATGTTGAAGTAACGGGTGAAAATACCCAATCTACCTTCAACATCCACATTCTTATTAGTAAGCAAGAAGGGAGGATTACATGGTCATTTCAACAGTTTGTTCAGCGGACGATTTGGAATCAACAATCGCCACTGAAAAGAGACTTGGAAAGAAGATTCTGGCAGTTGCACCGGCACAGCTGAAAAAGCTTTCCACTCGCTCACTTGAGTTCACAGTGACTCATTACGTAGTAGTCACTCAGTAGACTACGGTAGGTTTCTGATAGCTTTGTCCATAAAAGCTATCCCTTTACTTGGTTTCACTTAAAATGAGTTGAGTGAAACGAAACGAAGGAGAGTGATGGAGAAATTCAAAATCGGCCGCGATGAAAGAGGATTCTTTGTTTATGAGAACTTCGATGAAGGTGCAGTTATCTACACCGGAACTCATGAACAGTGTGAATTAGTAGTGTCTGCATTGACTACGTTTCCAGACGCTACTATCAACGAACTCAAGATGAAGTTCCCAGAACTTCGATAGTTAGTAAAGGAGAGAACATGAATCTTTCACAGCAGGACTTCATCGAAGATGAAATCGATGAGATTGATGAAGAGATTACTGACGATGAGTCAGAAGAAGATGAAGAGGATGAAGATGAGGAATAAATACGTAGACGGAATAATCACCGTCGGATTCCTCGTCATCTGCTGCATCTGTCTCTTTGTAATTGCAGCTCTTTCAGTAGAGTAATGATATTACTGAGTAGGTTGTCAACTTACTCAGTAATTACTTATTTGAAGGAGTATTCAATGAGAGAAGAGGAAGCACCTCCAGAATTCACTGAGATTGTTATGTCTTTTCTAATAATCTCTATCATTCTATTTGGAGTATTCTCAGGATTGTTTGGAAAGGGATAAATGAAAGGACTTGGAAAGATAATTAAGAGTCTTGCTTCGATACGGCCGCCGAAAGGCTCCGTTATTGTAGTAATCAACAAGCAAGACACTCACGTAACCAAAGTGAAATGAGAGTAAGAATGTTCACAATCACTATTTACGATAGTCGCTCTAAAAAGGACATCGTTCTATTCACTCTCAACAGAGCAAAGGTTGAGGAAGTCTGTAATATGCTCGTTCCTAAGATTGACGATGATGTAGTAATCAAATCACCGGGTTCTCAAGGAAAGAGTAGACTTGCAATAGAACAATTCATTGAGGAAATCAAGAAATGAAACTAAGAGCATCGCAAGTTCACGAAGTCTATCTTGCATCTAGCAAGAGTAATTACATTGCTAGAACTGAATACAAGAAAGGGTTCCGAAAGGGACTCTTTCTTGGATTTCTCTATTCCATTCTCATTGTAATTCTTATCATCGCACTTCAATGATTAAAGAATTAAGGCACTTCGAGGTCGTTTGTCAGTCTTGTAATACACACTATTACATTGACTTCAGGCTACCTCGTGGCGTCTATAATTTCAATCTCCAGAAGTATGGAAATAAGATAATCATGCGATTTGGTTCGTCTGATTGTCCTTTCTGTATTTTCGATGAGGACTTTGCCAAAGAAATGGAGGAAAAAGATAAATGAGTGCAGAAATGATTAAGAAGTTCTGGCTCTATCCGAATCTTAGACAACAGATTCCTAACATGATTGATAATGCTAGGAAAAAGTTCTTTAAGTTGCAAGATGCTACTTACAGAGCTGAGAATGACTGGCATGAAATGGAAAGAGAATACAGTCATCTCTTAGCAGTAGAAGCAAGAGAAGCTCGTGAACGGAAAATGTAAATTCTGCAATGCAGAAACGGAAGATATTTACTACATCTTCTGTGATATGCAATGTCAGGAATATCATTTCGTAGGAGTGGAGAGAAAAATGAAAAGTGAGAGGATAAATCTTCCAGAAGAACTCTATAAGAGTTGGCTGGAAGATGAAACAAACAGAGTTGATGCTCTGTCTACTGAACAAGTAGGAGAACGTATCATGGATTTGGAGAAACTAATCTTCGAATCTAAGACTCGTCTTTCTATAGCGTACCAAAGAAAGATTAAACTCCAAGGTGCTGATTGGGCAGAGAATAGTAAATCAATCTCCGCTCCAGACTTTAGAGTTAATTACGAGAAAGATCAAAGAAATAGAGAACCAAGAGTCAAACAGACTAAGGAAGAGAAAGCAGCAAAGCAAACAGAAGCAGCAGGAATTGACCCACAGAAGCTGAAAGAGCTAATTAAGCAGAAGATGCTTGAAAGAGCTAAGAAGCCAATGGTTGCTCCTGTAGTAGAAAAGAAAGAAGAAGTAGTAGAAGATAAACCTAAGTCCGCGACAGCGGTCATTCCCATTCTAATGAGTGATGATGACGATTTTGACTAAAGAAAGGAGGAAAGATGATTTGTCCGAAGTGTAATCAAGAAGTAACAATCAAGAGTCAGGTATTGAGTATTGTAACTCTTAGTTGCAATCACTCAGTTCCCAAGAGTAAACTTCCTGTAGATAGACAGGAGTATCTTGATGAAGTTGACAATCTAGTAGAAGTAATTGAGAGGAATAGAGGACTAGAGATAGTTGATTTCGCTCCTGAGATTCCTAAAGTAGTGATTCCTGAAGTAGTAGAGGAAAAACTAGGAGCGGGAGAAGTATCTCAAATTGAATTCAAGTCTATGGACGGCCGCGTTCCATACGAATTTCAGAGAGATGGAATTAAGTTCATTCGTGATTCAGGATTTAGATGCCTGATTGCTGATGAAATGGGACTTGGAAAGACTATTCAAGCTCTCGGTTCATTGAAATACAATAGAGAAGAAACTCTACCAGCGTTGTTGGTAGTTAAGTCTTCTCTAAAGCTCCAGTGGTTTAGTGAGGCAGTAAGATGGTTGGGAGTTAAAGGGTTTCTCTGTCAAGTTATTACTGATGGTAAGACAGAGCCAGTTCCCGGTATCTTTCAACTGTATATCGTTTCATATGATGTATTGAGACGGTTTACTAAGAAGAGTAAGGTAAAGACTACAACTAAGTATGGAATGGAGAAGGAAGAAGATAAGTTCGAGAATCCTTTCTATACTTTCCCGTTCAAGACTATTATTCTTGACGAAGCTCAGTCGATTAAGAACATCAAATCTACTAGAACAGGTGAGATTTTCAGGATTTGCGAGACTGTTCCTAACATTATCGCACTCTCTGGAACTCCTTTCAAGAATAACATCTTGGAATACTATCCAATCCTCCATCTACTCAGACCAGATATCTTCTATTCAGAAGAGTCATTTGAGAAGCAGCATGTTAAGTATGGTTGGATTGGTTCCTCTTATAAACCAGTTGGATTAAGAGACCCTAAGTATTTCAAAGAACTCACTGAGTCTTTCATCATCAGAAGGGAAAGGAAAGAAGTTCTTCCTCAACTTCCTGAGATTAATCGAGTGTTTCATCATGTAGACTTCGAAACAGAGAAGATGAAACGCGACTACTACTCAGCAGAAGATGAATTGATTAGGAAGTATGAGGAGAATGCAAAATCTAAATCTCCTCAAGAAATCCTTGGAATCATGGCAGTCTGTAGACATATCGTTGGATTGACAAAGGTTAAGCCAACGGTAGAGAAGATTACAGAGTTTCTATTAGAGACTGATAGAAAACTAGTAGTCTTTGCTCATCATCAAGATGTAATGGAACTAATACATCTTCTAACTACAAACTGGTGTTTGGATGGAGGACTAGAGCTACCTCTGAAATTCCATTCAGGATTAGGGGCTGAAGAAAGAAACGACATGATTACGAAGTTTCGAGAAGGTAATTCTCGAATCATGATTGCTTCTACTCTAGCCGCCGGCGAGGGACTTAATCTACAGTTCTGTAGTGACTGTATCATTGTTGAGAGACAATGGAATCCAGCTAATGAAGAACAGGCAGAAGGAAGATTCATTAGAATAGGTCAGGAACGCAATCAGGTAAACGCTATTTACATGATTGTTTCAGGAACTATCGATGAATGGTTCACTGAGATTGTAGAAGAGAAACGAAGAGCTTTCAAATCTACAATGTTAGGCAAGGAAGTTACTGAAACAGGAAGTCTCTTGCAGGAACTGATGAATGTTCTACTTAGCAAGGGCCGAAACAGAACGATTCGAGGATTCTAATGAGTGAATATCAATTCCACTGGCTATTAGCTGCATTAGGAGCAATCGTTGGTGGACAGATAGTAACTAACTATCATCTTCATCAGTTAAGGAGAAAGAAATGAGAAAAGCAAAACTCCGTAAGCAAGAGCGTAAGAAGAACCATTTGAAGAACGTAAAGATTAATCAGGCTAAGAAGGCTGCAAGAAAGGCAGAAAGAGAGAGGATTAAGTATGGTCCGCAAGATTAAGTGGAAAGGGGAGGATTTCCTCCTCGTTTCTCTTAGTAAGAATACTCTAGAAGGTGCTATCACTACTAGAGAATTATATAACAATTTCGATGAGAGTATTGCTCATCTTTATGAGGATGGAGAGATTTGTCAGCACGGCCGCGTCATAGGCAACATTAAAGAAATAGAGTTCTTAGGAGAAGAAAAATGAAGGAGATATCAATTAATCTCCATCTCATTATGAATCTCTCCAATGATGCTCATTGGCACAAGAAAGAGTGTGCAGAACCTCATTGTAACGTATCTCTATATCTTCTAAGAGAAGCAGCTAAACATATCTATCTCAGTATTCCAGAACGTGAAAAAGAAGAAGCTGAGAAGATAATTGAGGAGATGCCAGACTAATGAATCACGAATTAGCAGAGAAGAAAGCAAGTGAACTACAGTCTCTGATGGGAGTAATTAACAATCGTTTTCTGTTACTCTCCAGTGAAGATTTCAAGATGCTATCTGTTGACCCAGTTCTCTGGGCAATAGTATCTGGACAGTTACAGGACGCTTCTAAGATAGCTAGAGAAATCTCTAAACTCTGTACGTAAAAGAAAGAAAGGCCAATGACTAAGAAAAAGATTACTCGAATAGTCGAGATACATCTACATCGTTCAAAGAAGCAACCTAGTCTTTGTCACGTAGTAGCTGTACTTTTTCCGTGTACTCATCACAAGTATTTAGGAATTACCAAAACTCCTGAAGGAATGGAGGGTGATTTCCGTCGAGCTGATACAGTTAAGATTTGGAATCCCACATACTATTCGGTCAGCGACCGAGAAGGATGTTTCTCTTGTCCAAGTAACGAAGGAATGTGGCTTCATGACCTTCCTCGTTTGGATGAATTAAAAGAGATAGAAGAGGAGGTTGATTGAAAACCATCTTCGTTAGACATAAGAAAAAGAAAATACTCATCAAGAAAGATAGAACAGTCAAAGAGATTGCTTGGTTAGCAGGGATTCTAGAAGGAGAGGGTTGTTTTGATTTCGCAAACGGCCATCCCAGAATCAAAGTAAAAATGACTGACGAAGATATCGTTACTAGAGTCGCTAAACTATTTAACCGTGTTCATAACGGTGGTGCCTACAATACTAAGAGCTGGCACAAAATAGTTTACGAAACATCTTGTCGTGGTCCGTGGGCTATAGGTTGGATGCAAACCATTTACCCTTTTATGGGTAATAGAAGAAGGGAGAAGATAAGGAGTATCATATACAGATACTCAAACAGAGACATCGCCCCTGTCCTCGATTTAGGTCAGTCGAGCTTTAGTTGACAAGTGGTGACGGTTGTGATACAATGGTCTTAGTAGGGCGGGGTGTTCCCGTCCACTAATTCGGTGAAATGAGAAAAAGGTAAAAGGAAAAAGAAATGTCTATTGAACTCGTACAGATGTCGAAGAATACCCGTGGTAAGGATTCGCGCACTATTACTTTCATGGGTATCGGACGCCCAGTTGAACGTACTATTGCTCGCGAAACAGATGAAGAGGGAAAGCCTCTCGGTAAAGACGCTGCTGGTAATCAGATTACCCGCGATGAAGTAGTTACAGAGATGACTCATGTTGGAGTAGTTACTTCACTTGAAGATGCTCTGGAACTCGTTGGTGGAGATACACAGCGTTTTCTGGATGATTTTGCATTCGGATTCAATCGTGAAGCTTATCAGAACGAAGCTGATAAGGATGAATTGGACCCGTATGTTGAAGGTCTGGACCCGAAGGCTGCAAAAGCACGAAAGACTGTCATTCGTGGACTTGCAAAGACTCTCAACATGGGAGTTTTGGATGCAGCAGAGATTGTCAAGGCTGCTGCTGTCGAAGCTGCTGCGTAATAGAGCTAAAGATTGGGAGGGACAGAATATCGTCCCTCTCAATATCTTTTTTTGTTTTAGTTATAGTTAAAGTTCACGCTAATTGAAACAAATAAGGAGCAAACAGTGACTCAGAAACGTGCAGATACCTACGAAGAGTTCTTCAAAGGTTGTAACGATAACCAGCGTGCTTTAGTAGAAAGAATGCTAGGTGATGCTGGTGTTCTCGGTATTCCTGCTGAAGAAGTCAAGAAGTTAGTTGTCGAAGCAGTTAAGATTGAAGTGAAAGAAGAACTTGGTGAAAAGCATCGCGAAGAAAAGCGTGAAGATGAACGTCGTGATGCAAGACGCGATGGTGAACGTGGAGAAAAGCCTACGAATGATTTACCGGGTTCGGTGAATCGTCCAAGTCAGGGTATTCCACCTGCACAGCCAAAGAAGTAAGTAGTTAAAGTTTGATATTGAGAGAGACTGCAACTAGTTTCTCTCAATATCTTTTTCTAAAGACATAGAACCGTTGTCAACGCTTCTCGTACCCGGAATGAGTAATTGTACCAGAACCTTATACTGTCTTTACCACGGTCGATTAAAACCGTTGCAACGCTATCCTAGAGGGTAGTCTAAAGAGGACAGAGGGAGTCAGTGACAAGACGAAATAAAGGTAGAAGAAATTTCGGTACTATAAACTGCAAAGAGTGCAAGACAGAAATAGAGAAGAGGAGAAAGAATCAGGAATTCTGTAGTGACAAGTGCAGAGTTAAGTACTGGATGAAAGAACATCCAAGAGTTGTGATTACTCTACATAAGGAGAAGAAAGGAAGTTAAAGTGTACTATCAGAAGCCGACTCGCGGCGGCCGTCGTAAACTCTATTCTGGCGTAGATAAACAAGTAGAACGCAGAGTAGAACAGGATGCTATCAGATATAACTGTAGCAAATCCTTTGTTTCTAATACCATTCTCGCACGTTACTATCACATAGTCATTGAGGAGAACTATGACAGAATCAATAGACCTTCAGAAACTCGCGTACTTCGGGGCAAGAGAAAAAATCAAGTCTCTCCTAAAGGAAAAAAGAGAGATTGATTCCGATATCAATGACTTGAAGAAGTTTCTCAGGTCAGGAAAGAAACAATTTGTTAATAAGGTGGCAAAGAAGTTCAAAAAGAGGAAGATTTCAGCGGCTGCTCGAAAAATCTTCGCTCAAAATGCAGCAAAAGCAAGAGCAGCTAAGGCGGCAAAGAATGGTGATTAACGATAAGAAAGAAATCAAAGGTGACGATACAGTATTGCTTGATATCTCTGATATTAAGAGAGCCTTCAGGCGATACTTAACAGCCACAGGACTCGGAAAGAAACACCATGCTACTGAATGGTATCGTTTCTGGTACGAGTTGAAAGAGAAGGTTACTGTAGTTCCGAAGGAGAAAAATGAAATTCCCTAAAGAAGAAGGTAGCCATCATCTTATCTACAATATCTTCGATGATAAGAATGGTAATGTACACATTGGATATATTCGCCGGACCCTGAAAGGGGTCTGGCAACTCTATCTCAATGATGATTGTTCTCTTGATATCGAAGAAATGGAAGAAATCCTCAAGAAAATGAAGGACTTACAATAATGGATAAAAGAGTAGTTAGCGTTACGAAGTTTCTTATTTTCAATGAGGTAGTTAATCCTCCACCCTCTACATCCGGCCTCGCCGGGGACAATAACTACTTCATTGAGAATAAAAAAGGAGAGATTCTCGGCTATGTCAACTTCTATAAGCCGTGGAATAAGTACGTCTTTACTCCCAATATAACAATCACGACCATCTTCGATATTCAGTGTCTCCAAGCAATAACCTCTTTCATGAGAGACTTGAAAAAATGAACATCGAAAGAGTCAAGGCCGAAACAGAAAATATTAACTATCAGACAGCAGCTATGCTGACTCTAGTTAAAATCACTGATAATCTCATGAATAGTCTATGTCCTGCAGTAGTCATGTATCTTATTCATGAGATTGCAGTTCTCAAGATTATCAAAACCGTCCCTGATGAATGGGAAGATAGAAAAGAGATTCAAGACTTTCT